>JACCDN010888060.1_pt1 | contig 26928 bp, 34 predicted proteins | sample 7441691 | NCBI WGS metagenome assembly JACCDN01 (sample SAMN15323439, study PRJNA562643) | freshwater metagenome | isolation source: river surface water | place: USA:Blue River Watershed | collected 2017-08-16 | reverse complement strand
GTGATGTTTTTCTTGCTGTGGTGGGTGGTGGCGTGGGTGGATACGGATAAGACGCAACAAAAAAGAGCCACGTAGCGTGACTCGGGAGGTGCCTGGATTCGCCGGCGTTCAGCCAGGGGCGCCGATGGTCAGGTGATGATTCAGAAACCGGGCCGCCACTTCCGCGATCTCGCGACCCGAGTCGCCGGGAGGCAGCCCTTCGGGAGCGCTGGCTTCCCAGCGTCCCTTCTCGCGATCAAGGCGTACCGGGACCTCCCCGTAGGCATGGTAGATCGTTCGGTGCCAGCGGTACCCGTCGAACCCCCAGGCTTCCATCAGGATGTTCTCGCGGGGGAGCGGCGTGTGTGCGTAGCTCCAGGCGAACGAGGTGGACCTGCATTCCCGATAGATCGTGAATCCGTCGATCGTCGTTGACGCCATAACCGTCTGGGTCGCGAACGGGCGCCATTGTGCGAACTGTACCGCCCAGCCGGTCACGATCGTCTCGTTGCGCTCATCGATGATGGCTTGCAGGAGGCAACGGGCATAATCGCCAGCGCAACGATCAGGTGAAGATCGGGCAGTAGGGAAGTCCATTCCCTCGATCGCCTTCCGGGCCTCGGTGAGGGCGTCTTGGCTGAGCGCATCGCCCTCGAAATCCGTCGTGAGCAGGCTGAGGACCTGTAGAATGGCCGCTCCTTCGCGTAGGGTGTCGGGGTTGGAGGTCGCGGCCACGCCGTAGGCGTGGAGAAGTGCGTAGTGTTCGGGGTTGATCTCACGAGGTTTGGGCACGATGTTCTCCTTGTGGCTGATGGAGGGGGCGGACGAATCAGAAAATAGCTCTATTCTGGCATTTTGTCAACAGTCCTTTACGTAAAAAAGTTCATTTTTTCCCCTAGTGAAGCCAAATAGTTCCAGCGCGCTCGTCTCTAGCCGATGAATCCAAAAGAAAAAGCCGCCCAGTCGGACGGCTCAGCGACGACCCAGCTCCCGTTCGAGCTCCCGACAGAGACCCAGGACGAACCCCTCGTGCATCCAGGAACGGATGCCGCAGGAGCCGTCTTCCGGTGCCTCCCGGAGCCAGCCCGTCGCGACGATTGGGGCCAGGTAGCGCGGAAATTCGCGGGGAAGGTCGCGACGCCCTTGGACGTACCCGTGGAATGCGCTGATGAGGCGCGGCTGCTCGCGCAGGACGGCCTTCAGTTGCGCGCGTCGGGCGGCGATGCGTGGGGTCGGTCCGCCGTGGAGGACTTGTACCGCGGCCTCACGGACGAGTTCAGGAGAGAGGCCGCCCGCACCCTCGCCGAGCTCCCTGAGAAGCGCTTCGAGAACGTCGGGATCGCCGCCCGTGAAGGTGATGATCGGTTCCCACGCCGTGTTGTCGGGATGTGGGCCCTCCGCCATCAGGTCGCCGGCGGTCTGTGTTTCGAGGAGGTAGAGGTGCGTCTCTTCCGGTGGGAGGAGGGAGGATTCCGCATCGCCGTTGCGCGGGAACCGTCCCGCCACGCCTACCGTTTCGAGTTGCTTCCGCTCCCGCAGCTCCCGCAAGGCGTATTCGGCGTGCGAGGAGAGGCCGTGCACGGCGTCCGTCAGGATGAGCCGGACCGTTCGACCCTTGAGGGCGGTGTAGAGGAGGGTGGTGTTCTCGCGATTGTGCCCCGGTTCCGGCTCGCGGATCAGGGCTTGTAGTGCGTTGCAGAGGTCGAGATGTTCGGGCTTGCGCTCCGGATCTTCGACCAGCGCGTTCCCGCCCATGTTTCGCAGGACCAAGGGAATGTTCCCGGCCCACGCGGCCGTTCCGGTGAGGAGGGTCAGGATCGCCTTCTGTTGCATCCGGCTGTTGCAGGCGATCCAAGTCGGGCTCTGGGTAACGCGTTCCAGCAGGTCCTCCATGTCGGTGGGCACGCCCAGCGGCCAATGGATGAGGCCTTCCGCCGTGCCGAGATGGCGATAACGGATCGGCCAGGTACGGAGAAAACGTTCCATGTCGCACTCCTTTTGATGGATGGAAACGGCGGGCAGACCGTAGGGGATGGCGGGGGAACTGTCAATGCGTGGAGCCTACGTGCGCGCATCCGTTCTCTTTTCAAGATCCATCGACGGTTCTTTTGAGGGTTTGCGTGCCGAACGTATGATAAAAAAACGTCCTCTTAAAGACGTAGAGCCTTGCTCGCTGTTCCGCTCATCTCTTCATGAGCGACGAGCTCCGCGGTCGCGCGTTCGTCGCCGCCGTCATAAGGATGGGACGGGCCCATCCCTGATGGAGCCAGGAGCGGATCCCATACCAGCCACCGTGGTGGCCGCGATGGAACCGGATCCAGCCGGCGACCATGAGCGGAAGTGCTGCCCGGATCGAGAGCCGGTTGATGAGCCCACGCGTGCCGCGAACGCATTCCTCGAGGAGATCGCGCGTTCCCGGATGGACTTCTAGCGTCTCCGCGAGGTCGCCGAGCGCCTTGTCAGCCGAGGGGGAGCCTTCGCGGAAGAGGGTGTTGGCCGCTTTCTCAACGCGTTGTGCAGAGGCCATCATCTCCTCCGATCCGAGCTTCTCCAGGAGGCGATTGACGAAATCCGGCTGGCCACCCGTGAGGGTGATCACTTGTTCGCGCTCGGCGAGAGTCAGCTCCGCGGCGGCTTCCTCGAGGTCTTCGGCCAGGGCCGGACCGGTCAGGAGGAGTTCCGTCGTCCTGTTCGGGAACGCCGGTTCCCGCTGCCGGAGGGAGGGAAGCCGTCCCGTCACGGAAACGAGGCTCAGGAGCCCCTCTTCGCGGAATTCGACGAGCCGTTCCTGTTGCGCGGGCGTGAGGCCGGGCTCTGTCCCGATGATCAGGATGAGCGGCGCCGCCGCGAGGGTCTCCTTGAGTCGCGCGGTTGTTTTTTCGACGGACGCGCGTTCGGTGCAGGCCAGGAGATCCAGCAGGCTCCGGAGGCAGGGATGCTCGCGGCTGATGCCCCATGCCTCCGAGATGAGGAGGTGGATGTTCCGCCCTCCGAGGGTGACGGCCTGCCCGCCGCGTTCCTGTGCATGCTGACCGATCTGGGCCCGCAGGGCCTGCCGTTGCGTTGCCGCATCGCAGAAGATGAGCGTCGATCCCGTCCAGGTGCGCGTCAGCGCGTCGGCGGGGGAAAGGTCTCGGCCGTGCGGCCAGTGTTCGAGCTGTTCGCTGGTGCCCAGCGACTGGAATCGCCAGGGAATCGAAAGGGGCATGGGGTCCTCCAGGGGCTTGAATGACCGATCGACCCTAGCGAGGGATGGTGTTCTTGTCAACCGGTACTCGTTCCAGCGGTGCTCTCGTTCTGGCGGCCTTTCCCTCTCGTCTGTCCCCGAGGTTGACGATCCCCACGCCATCCGCTAAGCTCAGGAGGCTTTTGCTCCAATTTTGGAACAAAAACGCTTGGAGAGGTGGCTGAGTGGTCGAAAGCGCCACACTCGAAATGTGGTGTACCGGTAACGGTACCGCGAGTTCGAATCCCGCCCTCTCCGCCATGTAAAATCCCGCCTGATTAGGCGGGATTTTTGATACGAAGCCCAAAATGGTTCTGTATAGGGTCTTTCGTGAAGAGATAGGCTTCTGGTAGAATCCGGGCATGGCCACCCCCATGTTTCAAGGGACGTTTTCCTGGATTTTATTCATCGTGTTCCTCGTCTTCTTTTTGCCTTGGTGTTGGTTCACGGGAAAGAGCTTAAAAGCCGCTCTCACCTATGAAGCCACGATCGGAACGATCCAAGATGCCGCCTATGTGCCGCCAGATTCTTCCTTAGCGTCTCGTGATCGTCCGCTTTCGAGCGTTGGCGTGTACACACACCAGGCGATTTTTTCCTCAAAAGATGGGCGCACGCACCAGGTGTTTACGCGCGTTCGCTCAAATCCACCGGCGTTTGAAATCGGAGATCAGGTGAAGGTGTATTACGATGCGGGCGATCCTGATAAGGCCATCATTGGGACGTTTACCGAGATGTGGTTTCCGACTCTCACGCTTGGGTTCTTCACGTTTATTTTTTTCATTCTGTGGTATGGGGCACTGGTTTCGCCTCCGACCCCCCTGCATGAACAGCTGCGTCAAGATCAGGGAATTTCTCGATAATGCTGATCGGTGAAAGGATGATTGATGTGAAGAGTCAAAAGAACCCACGGATTGGGTAAAATCATTTTCCGCCGCCAGGATCTCCACAGGCGATCGCTCCCATCGTGGCGTTGATCGTCTTCCGCGCGCCGGTCGGCAGGTGTTTTTCATTTGGCTGTTGGAGCACGTGCCGAAGGCGCTTTTGGTCTCGCATCTCGTTGCCCGCCCGTCTGCCTCGTGCTACGGTTTCCTCGTCTTTATGAAGGTTCTTCTGCTCAACCCCGACGGCAACGGCCTCTTTGATCCAGCTTCGCCCGCGGCCCGTCGCTTTGTGCAGTATGGAGCGCTGGTTGAACGTTTTGATGTGCTACATCCAGATCCGCAGGGGCGCATCGTCCATTTGTCCGATCGGGTCACCCTGTATGGGGTTCACGCGTCAACGAAAATCGCGTACCTCTTCCGACTGGTTCCCGCTTTTTTCCGTCGCCAGGCCATCGGACGGTATGACGTCCTCTCGACGCGCGACACCTACTACTTGGGTGCGCTTGCGGCGGCCTTGGCCTGGGCAAGCGGGATCGGCCTCGAGATCCAGGTCCACGGATTTGAAAAGCTGGGGAGGATGCGGCGCTGGGTGGCTGGTTTTGCGCTGCGTCGCGCTGATCACGTGCGGGCCGTGAGCGAACGACTGCGGAACAGGCTGATCACAGAATTCGGCGTCCCTGCCGATCGGATCTCGGTCTATCCCATCTACGTGGATGGGGCGAGGTTCCTTCCAATCGCGGCCGGATGTTCGTCGCAACCGCGCCAACCGTTCACGTTTGTGACGGTCGGACGCCTGGTGCCGGTCAAGGAGATCGCCCTGCAATTGCAGGCCTTGGCGGAAGTACGCAAAACGCACGCGGCCCGACTCATTGTCGTTGGCGATGGGCCCTTGCGTGCAGCGCTTGAGGATCTCACGCGACAGCTCCGGCTTGAAGACGTTGTCGAATTCGTTGGTTCCACACACGACGTGGGGCCCTTCTTGGCGCAGGCGGACGCGTTTCTGCTGACGTCGCAGGACGAGGGGTATGGCCTGGCGCCGATCGAGGCGGCCTGTGCGGGCGTGCCGGTAATCATGACGGAGGTCGGCTGTGCGGGTGAAGCCATTCGTCACGAGGAGAACGGGTTGCTCATTCCGGTCGGGGATCGTGCGGCCTTGATTGCGGCGATGTCCCGGATCATGGAGGACGCGTCCCTTCGCGCGACCATTCGCGAACGCCACCAGGAAGCCTACCGCCGCTTGCCGTCCCTAGAGACGACGCTCGCTGCCTATCGCGCCTCGTGGGAACGTGCCAGACGGTTCGGACGGTAGATTGTTGAGCGCGCGTTTCGGCTCGGACCTCGCCTTTACATGCGTGCAAAGGAAAAGGTCTTCAAATAAGAAAAAAGCCCGGATGGGCAGGGTCTAGATGACGTATCCGCGCAGGTGCCGCTTCACCCCGTCGTACGAGAGGAAGCCTTCGACCTGGTCGTCTTCCGTCTTGAAAAGCGGAGAATTGAGGGCTTGTTTCTGCGTTGGGGCGCTCAGAAGGAGGAGTGATCCCTGCGACCCCTCCACCTCCAGGTACGGATGCGAACGGTCGAGCTGCCACTCCGCGTGGCAGGCGTACCGGGCCTGGCCACGCATCCGCCGTTCGGTTCCGGTGGGGGCGATGTATTCTCGGACGCGGATTGCCTCCCCCTCCGTTCGGATCAGGTAATACCCGGTCTGGGCCGGATGCAGGCGGTGCGGAAGCCAGGCGTCGACCGCCGGGAACGTGATCCGATCCTCGTCCCAGCTCTGCAGGAGCGCGAGCCAGCGGCGGGCGTATGTGCAGACGACCCGCTCGGGCGCATCGGGGTCGGCCTTGAGTGCGGCCGCACTGGGGATGGCTGCATCGTGCGCCGCCACGAGTTCACGCAGTCGCCGCGTTTCCATCTCGAGCGTATCGATCGTGGCTGCGAGCCGGTCCCGAATCGGGATCGCGAAGACATTCATGGAGCCTCCTTCGACGACGAACCGTCGGGCCGAACCTTAGCGAAGCGCTTCTTTTCTGACAAGATCGACGTTTTCATGACGCTCGCCCATCTTTTCTAGGAAAGGCGATACCCCGTGCGAAGCGCACGTCGTGCCGCCGGATAGTCTGGATACCCCCGGGCGACCAAGGTCCAGAATCGAGCCGAATGGTTCATCTCCTTGAGATGGCAGACCTCGTGGATGACAAGATATTCCGCCAACGCGCGCGGCAGCTGGATGATTCGGAGGTTGAAATTCAGGTTTCCCTCACTCGAGCAGCTACCCCAACGCGTCTTTTGTTGTTTGATGCGGATCGTCTTGTGCGTAAAGCCGTAGATGGGAAGAACGTGCTGCAGAATCTCTTCCACAAGTCTCCGCGCCTCTTCCCGTTTTGCGGCAAGGTCGGCGGTTGGGAGATCCGGCAGGCGTGTCTGCGCGTGATTCGCCAGCTTTTTCCGGGCACGTTCGATCCAATCCAGATGGGCGTTCACGAATGCGCGGACGGTTTGCTCTGAGGCGCCGCTCGCGCTGCTGACGCGAACCGTCCCATCGCGACGGACGGAGAGTCGGAGATGTTTTGTCCCGCGTCGACGAAGCCATTCGATCGAGAGCGTTACGTCCACGAAAAGTACCTGAGGGGAGAAGTTTGGATGTCTGCCGTGGTGATGGAAGAGGCCCATGTCACGGCATCATAGGGAAGGGGCGCAGCCCTGCCAATGAGAAGGGGAACAAAAAAACAGCCATGCGGCTGTATTTTGATATCGCTCCTATTCCGCTTCTTGCCGTGCGCGGATCGACCAACGGTCTTCGCCGGCGAGAGCCACTCCAAATGCGGCGAGCGAAAGGCCGAAGTCGCGCACGCCGGTCGCCGACGGGCCGAAACCATGGGTAATCACCAGCAGGTGTAATCCGAGCAGCGTCGCCACGGGACGAACGAAGAGGCCGATGGCGAGCAGGATGCTGGCGATGACCTCAAAGATCCCGTTGAGGAAGATGATCGTGTTTGCGGTCAGGCCCATGCCGGTTGCCCAGGCTGGGACGACGCCGAGCCACATGCTCGGGTTCGTGAGTTGCGAGACGCCGAACCACATGACGACCGCGCTGATGGCCAGACGGACCATCACCGGTGCGTAACTGGCGTAGGGAAAAGCTTTCATAGGGTTATTTGAGAGTTCCGACCTTGAATCCAGATAGGGTTTGCATGGGCTGACCTTGTCCGCCGTGCTGGCCATTGAAGGCGGCCGAACCGTCTTTTCCGCAGAGTCTGAGGATGCTGCGTTCACCGCCCGGGTGTTCCGCGATCCAGGCCGATAGGTTGTAGACGTTACCGTTGATCGAGCTCCAGCAGTCTGCCTCGGTGTTGTGTATGGCGACGTCGGCGGCCGTGTAAGACGTCACGGTCGGTGCAACGGGCGTGGCTGGTTTAGGCGGGGTGGGTTTTGCTGGGGTTGGTTTTTCTGGTTCCGGTTGGGCGACGGTCGTGGTCGTGCTGGAGACGACCGCGGGCGTCGGCATAGTGCTGCTCGTTTGCGTCGTGTTCATTTGGGCGGGTCGGGGACGGGGGGCAGGCTTCATGAAAGCGGCGACGCCAGCGGCAGCGGCCACCACGACGAGACCGACCACGAGTCCGAGGGTACGTTGGGTGTTCATCATAGGAAGAAAAAGGATAACACGGATGCAGAAAGGATGTCCCACACCGACATCGGCTTCTACGGGGTCCAGTATGGACTGAAGGGGAGGCGGGCGTAAAGATGGTCGGCTGCCCCGACGGTATGCCGACGCTTCATGAAGAGATCTAAAAAGCCCCATGAGAGGGCTTTTTAGATTACCGAAGGATGTCTTCCGGCGTAAGCGCGGTCTGCGGGGCGAAGTCGGCAGGAGTCCTGAGAGGCCGACCCGTCGTGTAGTTCACGAAAAAACCATCCGGGACATCGTCAATGAACTGTTGCCAGTGTGGGCCGTACATGGTGATGGCGAGGGCTTCCGTTTCGATCCAACGAAGCGTGCTGTTGCGTTCCACGACGTAGACTTTTGGGTCCGTTGTGATCTTGATCAGCCGCGTAGCCGGACGGTAGGTGATGCCTGGGCCGAGCGGAAGGGCGGCCAGTTCGGCATCGGTGATGTTATTGATGCGATAAAAGTCGTGCGGAGTAAACCACGTGTAGAACGTGTTCATGTTCGGGAACACATGCCGGCGGCGCGTAACGTTGCTGTACCAATAGACGGGGGTGCCGCTACCTTTGATTAAGGTTCCCATCTGTGGAGCGGATTGCGCAAACGCTGGCTGGATCGACGGTACGAGCAGACTCAACGAAAGGAGAAGTGCAATGAAAGGAAGTTTCATACGAGGGGCAGTATAGCATATACCCGTTGGGTGCGGAGAGGGCGAGTGTGGTATACTGCCCGCTGTTTACTTTTCTCGCTTCTTTTTCACACGTATGGCCATGTCCGTCGCAACCCAATCCGCAACCGCGACCGCCTCGAAGGTCGCTATCGGCATCGCGCTCGGTGCCTCGGCGGCCTTTGCAGCCGTCAGCTTGAATGATTTGTTCGATCGGGATCCGCAGAACTCTGGCATGATGATGCCCTTGGAGGGCGGAGCTATCCTGACCCGTGAGATGTGCTGGCAAGGGTGTGAGGAAACCTATCGGATGTGTGGCGGAGGGGAGGGGGGCGCGTGCCGTACCGCGTTTGACGCGTGCGCGGAGAGCTGTCTCGCGTTCCCGCCAGCTGATACGATTCCGGGCTACGTCCCGCCGGGATATTTCCCGCCAGGATACATGATGCCGGCCGAAACGGTGCCTGGATACGCGATGCCGGGATACATCATTCCGGGATATGAGGTGCCCGGGTATCTCGCACCCGGTTATATGCCGCCGCCGATTCGTCCCCGTGCCGGCTTCTGTCTTGATCGGTGTGTCGACAGGCGTGAAGCTTGTGTCCAGGTAGGGCGTCCAGTCGCCTTCTGTGACGAATGGGCTGCCGCTTGTGTCGACGCCTGTCCGCTCCAGGAATATCTTCCGCCGGGCTATATGCCGCCGGCGCGGCTCTCCGTGTGTCAGCATGTCTGCGATGAACGGCTTGATATTTGCGTCACCCGAGCCCTTACCGACGCCGAATATCGAACCTGCAATGAGACCCACGCAACGTGCAATAGCATCTGCTTGGGGATCTCTCCGGAAGCCGAGCAGCCGCCAGGAGGGACGAAGGCCGACCCCCAGGACCCCATCATCAAGCCACCGATCTACACTCGTCCGCCGGAATACGTCAACGATAACCCGCCGGATCCGATCATCCCGAACGTCGATACGACCTATAAGCCTCAGGAATACGTGCAACCGCAAACGGAGATCAAGCCTCAGGAAATGTACAACCAGCAGGAGTCCCTGAAGCAAGAGCAGCCGAAGGTCGAAGAGGGGTTCTTCGACAAGGTGTGGGACTTCTTCTCAGGCGACAAGAAAGAGTAGAATAGGGCGGTGGCTTCGGCCACCGCTTTTCATATGCCTGTCCTGCCGTTTCGTGATCATGGATTGATGGGTGCGCTTGTCGGTAGCCTGGTGCTGACCGCCGGTCTTTTGCTGGGCTTCTCCTTCGCTTGGATTCCGTGGGCGGCATTGGTGCTCGGGGTCGGTGTGGGTGTGGTCCGTGCTCGCCTGATCGGTAAGACATCCGCCACCATGGAGCGTGAGACGGTTGTACCGCTTTCCGTCCATAAAGACCCTTGGTTTTGGGCTGGGATCGGGGCGATCATCCTCCTCCACACGCTTGCGTTCAGTTTCCTGCTCCGCGCTCGGACGGATGCGGCGATCGCTTCTCCGTGGCAGTCGCTCCCAACCACAATTCTTCCCGTATTCGGACTCGGTTTTTTTCTTCTCTTGTTGTTGGGGGCGGGCGCGCGAAAGCGACTGGTGGACATCTTGTGGATCGTTCAGTCGGCGCTGGCCTTCGGCGTTTCGACGATCGTATACCGCTTGGGATTTGGCTTTGATCCCTTCATCCATCAGGCTGCGGCCCGGGCGCTCGTCGAGCGTAGCCGCATTGATCTTACGTCTATCCTCTATGCGGGACAGTATGCGTTTGAAGCGGGATTGGCGCGGATGACGGGTCTACCGGTCGCGTGGATCGATCGGGCGCTTGTTCCGCTCTTGGCTGTTGTGATCGTCGGTTGGCTGGCGCCGCGCGTCGTTCGCGCGTGGGGGATCGAGCATCCGTTCGTCGGTTCGCGTGTGCTGTTCCTGCTCCCGTTCTTGCCACTCACGTTCACGGTACCGTATCAGCTGACGTATCTCGGCCTGGTATTTGTCATCCTATTGCTCCCGTGGCTTGTGGTGCGGGCCGGCTTCGTTTGCGCGGCGCTTTTTCTCTTGCTGATGGGCCTCGTTCACCCCCTGCTCGCGATCCCGGCGGGAATCCTGGTCGTTTGCGGATGGTTGGGCGGTCGCGTCCCGCGCTTGGCCGGTTTGGGGGCATTCCTGCTCACGTTCATTGGCTTGCTCGCGGCATTTTACGTCTATGTCACGCGCTTGGGCGGGACGATGGCCCTGCCAACCACCGCCTTCTGGCAGGTGGCTTGGCAGACCCTGACGGCGTTTCCATATCGGCTCACAGATGCACCTTGGATCGTTGAGGTGTTCTATCGGTTTTTCCACGTTTGGCCATTCCTCTTTGCGCTGGTCGGCTGCATCGGCATGCGTTTCTTGCCTCCGTCACTTCGTCCGTTCCGTTGGATCTATCCTGGAGCCGCCTTTGGTCTGTTGTCTGTAGCGTTCGTGCTGGCCGCTTCAACGCGTTTTGTGGATATCCTTTCGACGGAGCAGTTCGAGTTCGCGCTGCGTTTGCGGTATGCCTTCCCTCTTTTCTTTCTTCCGGGAGTGATTGCGGGTATCGAACGGTTTCTCGTGCGCATTCCACATGCCCTCCGTCCGTTCATCTTCCTCCTGTGTGCCGCCTTGGCGACGGGCGCCTGGTACGTGTCCTATCCGCAGGCGAACCGATACATTCAGATGTCCGCGCCAGGCATGAGCAAGACGGATATTCAGACCGTCCAAGCCATTGAAGCTATGGCCGCTGGGCAATCCTACGTCGCCCTGACCCCGCAAATGGTCTCTGCCGCCGCGCTTGATCAACTAGGCTTCGGTCGCGAACTCCAAACGCCGCAAGGGAAGCGTTATGCCTATGCGATTCCCACGGGCGGGGAGTTCTATCAGCAATATCTTCGTCTTTGGCATGAGCCGGATATCAAACGAATCCTCAGCACGACGCGGGCCCTTTCCGGACAGCAGCGCGTGTTCATCGTCATTCCGCGCGCGTGGGATCCGCGCGGGGTCTTGGGGGCGCGTCTCTTGCCGCTTGTGTCCGCTCACGAACGCGTCGATGGGCGAGCGGATGTCTATTTTTTCGAGCGGTGATCCGCTGTGCAAACGATCGTGCCTCCTAGCGCGTTCCCGCGAACCTGTTAGGATGTCTCACGTATGCCATTTCCTGAGTTTTCCAAGGTAAAAGAACGATCCGAGACCGCCCTGCTCGGCAAGGCCTTTCGCGGCCTCCGCGAACGTTTCCTGGAAGGTGGCTATCCCGCCTTAGGAGAGTACGGCTGCGAACAGCTCGGCGTCCGGCCCGTGTATGTCGCGGAAAACCGTCCTGAATTCGCGGAGTGGCGCGAACGCCTGAAGACCGAATCCGGCCTGGTCATCGCTAATCATCCGGGAGGGATCGACGTTCCCGCTATTTTGAAGACACTCGAGCGTAAAGACGTGTATTTTTTGGCGGCTGGAAAGAACGTCCAACGGCTCGCCGATGTCGTCGGTGAGGAGCATCTTTTGGAAACATCTGCTGATCCGGGCAAAGTGCGGGCCCTCTTCCGACGCATCGAAGATATTCTTCAGCGTGGCGGCCTGGTCTTTCTCTTCCCGACTGGCGGCACGGATTTTAACGGCAAGCCGATCGCTTTCAAGAGCGGATTCCGCGCGCTCATTCGGTCTCTTCGGCCGGAACAGATGGTGTATGCGTTTCAGATAAATACCGAGGATTTTCACGCCGCCTTTCCCATCGCCCCTTCCGGATTCGTGTTAGGTTCAAGTGCCTTGGTAAAACGCGCCGGGTTGGTGCGGCAGCACGAACCGTTTCCAACCGTCCGCATCAATGAGCGGTATACCACGGCCCAAGAATGGAAGGATGTTTTGAAAGAATCTTCGCCGTTGGAGGCGAACGAGCGTTTGGCGAAGCGGTATCTTGAGCTGTTCAAAGAAGGGGACGATCGTTCGCAGTAAAAAAATCCCCTGATTCGTTCAGGGGGTAGGCGCGTCAGACTTTGTCTCCGCCTTCTTCGGGGGGAGCAACCAGGGGAGGAAGAAGCTCGGGTGCAGGCGCATGAGACTGCCGATCGTGAGCGTCCCCGCGTCGTGTGCGGCACGGGCGTCGGCGTTGAGCTCGAGGAGGATGGCCTCTTCAGGGGTCGGTTCTGCAGGGGGTTCTGCGATGATCGCCTGTTCCGGAGGGCTTTCGTCCGCTGAACGGCCGGTCTGCGAATGGCTCCGATTAAGCGCGCCAACCACTCTATTGATGAAGCCGGTGGCGCCCTGACCACTCATGATGGAGCCACCGAGCTCTTGAAGCACCAGGCGCTTGATCCGTGCCAGTACCATGTGCGTCTCGACCTCGTGCTTCAGTGCCGCGAGGTCTTTGGTTGTAACCGGCATGTCCGCCTGCTCGATCAGCTTTCCGTGCATCTTGATGACGGTTCGTGCGATGAAGTCTCGTGCCTCCTCCGACCAGGTACGCTCCTTGAATACCGGGTCCTGCCGAATCGCTTCCCACATCTCTCCGGCCGTGGGCGGGGTCGTCTTGATCGCTTCCATGATTCCTCCGAATAGGTGATCCGTTTGCGGGTTTTTTGATCAGCCCCCTGCCGAAAGACGGATGATCGCAGTCGGCTGCAAGAGGAGCAGCCCGCCGATGGTGAGGTCGCCCGCGAGATAGGCCCGCATGGTGCCCTTCTCGAACCGTCCCCCGCGCGCCGCGCTGAGATACTCGAGTTCGGTCAGGTCGCGGTCGGCGAGGAACGGTTTCGGGTTGGCGGCGGCAGCTTCGAGCGCGGGGAAGATCTCTTCGAGTCCCGCTCGGAGGGTTGCGACGAACGTCTCCTTGGACAGGTCGCCTCGCGTCGATGCCGGAAGGCTATCGTAGGCGCGCTCGAGCAGGCCCGGCTCATCCACGGCGAACTTCGCCATCCGCCCCTGCGCGGCCAGAACGGTCCCGACACTCACCGGCTGGTCGAGCAGGTCGGCGAACAGGGCGGGGGCCGCCATGGCCATGATCCGGGTGTTTTCCCGCTTCCCTTCCGAGCCTTCGATGTGCTTGAACTCCGAGCTCGCCTGGATCAGGGCCCAGATCCCTTCACCGGTCACGGCATTCACCGCTGCTTCCATGGTTTTCTCCTTGGTTTTCCTTGGGATGACGGACGCTTGATTCTAGCGGAAAACGTGATTGGTGTCAATCCCGGGGTATTCCTACCGTGTTTGATGGGATGCGTCCCCCTAGCAGCGTCTGGCCTCAAAATAAAAATCCCCTGGAAAATTCAGGGAATAGCCCGCATCCGATCGGCTCCATCCGTGAGACGGATGATTGCTAGCGGTTGGGTGGCCAGCAGTCCAGCGACCGTCAGCTCGCCCCGCGTCCACGCCGCCAGCGATGCCTCGTTGAGATGTCCACCCGTGGGGTCGCTCATGAAGGCCATTTCGTCGACGTCGTGCAGGGCCATCCAGCCCGAAACGTCTCTGAGGATGAAGGCCAGGATCTCGCAGGAGCATCCGAGTTTGGCTTTCGCCACGTCGACCGTCATCTCTTCCAGGAGGTCGAGTTTTCGGGGGTGGGGATGCGTGCCGATCCTCCGCTCGATGAAACGGGTTTCCCTCATCCAGCTGAGCAGCTTCCAACGTGCCGTCAGCAAGGCCCGGACCGTCAGCACGTCGCCGAGGTCGTCGTTGAGGAGGATCGGGAGGTGTTGGCAGAGGTCGAGGTACGTCTCGTCGAACGTCCCTGCGGGATTATCGCGTCGGAACTCCTTGTCCGCCTGAAGAGCGGTCCAGATCTCATCGCCCGTGACGGTTGTCGTTGCGTCGTTTTCCATCATCTTCTCCTTCGTGCGCCTGGTTTTAGGTGATTCCAATGACGGCTGAGCGTAGCAAGAGGCTCTGTTTTTGTCAAGGTTTGCCGCTCTATTCCCTCCAAATTTTCCCCATGTTAACCTCTTTTCATGCCAACTCATGACTACGACGTCGTCATCGTCGGAGGCAGTTTCGCGGGCCTGACGCTGGCCGGGCATCTCCCGGCCGACCTCCGGGTCTTGGTCGTCGAGGCCAAGCCGGTCTGCGGGGCCACCGTCGAATCGACGGGCCTCATCACCGAACGGACGCGCCAGGAACTCGCGACTTTTTTTGACATCGACCGCTACATCACCAACCCGATGCGCTCGATCTGCGTGTTGGCCCCTGATTTCCAGACCCATTTTTTCGCACACACCGAAACTCCTTGGATCTACCAGACCGACACCCGCGCGTTCGTGCAGGCCTTGGCGAAGGATGTCGGTCCGCACATTCAGATCCGCACAAGTACGCTCTTCCATGGGATTGAGCAGGAGGATGTGGAGGGTGTGACCGTGACAATCCAGGCCTCCGGTCAAGCCAAAGAGGTAATCCGAACCCGTGTCTTGGTTGGGGCGGATGGTGGACGTTCGCGCGTGGCCCAATCCGTCCCCAGTCTTTCGCGCAACGAAACGTTCTTATTTGCATTCGAAGCCGTCATTTTCGGTGAAGTCTTGCTTGGCGAACGTCCTGAAGAGACGATCTATCACGTCTGGTTCGGCGAATTTTCGTTGGGATACGGAGGCTGGCTCTCGCCGACGATCCAGGATGGTCGCCCCGCGATCCGGATCGGCCTCGCGAAAGAGATGCGTGACAAGGCGGAAGTGCGTGGGCTGCTCGATAAGTTCATTGCGGAGCTCGAACGTCATGGCCACCTCAAGCGGGCCCCAGACGCGCAACCTGCGTATGTTTTTGGCAGCATGATTCCGATTGGTGGAACGTTAACACGTGTCTCCGAACGAAACATCCTCTTGATCGGTGATGCGGCCGGATTCTGTGGCGCGTTCGCGGCCGACGGTATCAAAGGCTCGGTCGTCTCCGGAAAAGAAGCCGCCACGTTGATCGCCCGCCAGTTGGCCGGCGAATCCGCCTTCTCCGAACTCAAACCCCGCATGGAAACCCACGACGGCCTCATCAGCTACTACCGCCGCCAACGTCGCTACCGCCTCATCTGGGACCTGATGCGCTCCGACCGTTCGTTTTGGGCGATGTTCCGCGTCATTGAGAAGGAGAAGACGCATTTCTTGGAACAGTTTTGCGATAGCAAGGACAAGCGGCGCAGCCTCGCTTGGGTTGTGCTCAAGTGGAGGCATCTGCCAGCACTGGCTTGGTACGGGATTTCCTTATTAATCGACCTGCCGAAATGGGTATCGGCGAAGCTGGGGAGGTAGGGGAGGGGTTGGTGTGGTATGATAGTGGTATCTATGAGTGAACGATCTTTTTCGCATCGTAACGGTCCATTTTCCTCCGGCTTGTCTCAGCGCGAGACGTCCCCACACCTTCCTTCCGAAGATCATCGTCTCTATCGGACGGCTAGTCCGGCCACGAGAGCATACTCTCGCAATATTGAGCGAGCCCTGTTTCCCGAGAAGGGACTGGCGGATGATGACGCCTGGAGAGGCGAGGAAGACCCGGTCTTTGCTCCCTGGAAGCCCGCCCCATCGATGCCCGCGTATGATGACCCTGATTGGAGCCACCTAACCGATAAATGGTGGAAGGCGCGCGATGGACAGGTGAAACAAGAGCGCACGTCTTGGGAAAGGGGCGAAGGGCCTCCCGTTCCATCGAGGCCTTCCTTTTCTTATGCAACCCGACATGGCCTACGTTGGCAGCGAGAACATATTGAAAACGATCAGATGGAGCTGGAACTTCGGCAAGAGGAATTAAATCGGATGAAGCGTTCCTTGGGAGAAGGCGTCGTTCCTGCGGAGCGGGTTTTGTGGGAAGAGCACGAACGACCGTTGCGTAACATGGAGCCTGACGTCAGGCGACGAAATCGCGAGGAGCTTATCCTGGATGAGGCTCGTCCATACTACGCGCCACCTTCTTCAGCGAAGCAGCAGCCCTATTCCGGCGCCGATCACTTGCCAAGGATTCCTCTACACAATCCAAGAGAGAAACTAGAGGATTTAGAACGTGAGCTTCATGAGATGGCCTCAAGGGTTTCTCTGCGTCGCGAGGCATCGGTCGAAGGAGCGATCAATCCCGGTCATCGCCGATCCCCCAAGGTATCGAAGGCTCTCCGGTATGATTGGGAAAGACGGAAACATGACCGTGATGACGAGGCGTATACGCGTATCGAGGACGCTTGGATGGCGACGCAGCCCGCTCACGGTCCTCAAGACTATGACCGGCAGCATTGGCTCGAGCAGGATTTTTATCAATCGCGAGGATACCTGCGTTATCCCGAAAATAGGGCACATACGCTCCATGAGGACGAGCGCTGGGTCCTTCCCGAAAAGCGTCCCGGGGAAGATCGTCCGCACGGCCGCCGCCCGGCCCAAAAGCCCTATCGCCTTGTAGACGACGCACGCCGAGCCGCCGAAGCGCGCCGCGACCGCCTGTCCGATGACCTGAGGAAAGAAGAGGAGCTCTAAAGGGCTTCTTTTCATTTGAGTGCGAACGCGTGTTGGCGTATACTGACCGCATCTATGTTCCTTCGTCCTCCGACGCGAGCGGGATTCGCACAAGAGTCGCCAATGAGCGAAACGGTCGCGCGTTTGTCATCGCGCTCGCATCCGAATCTGAAGCATCCTACGAATCAAGCGGAAAAACCTTTTTCGGCTACGAATCGAGCGTTCCATGCCTCCGCCAAGGAAATCCAGGACCATCTTTCCCGGCGATCGCTCTCGCCTGCGAACAGTGGCCGTCCCCTCCCGTATTTGGGGCCGCAGAGATCTGGTGAGACGATACAGGACGACTGGTTGGAAGAGCGGTATCGAAAATATTTCGACGCACCGTCGCAAGATGACCTGGATGATCTTCGTCGCGAGCAGGCGGATGCGCGCATTGCGTCCGATCAGCGCTACTTGAGTCTCGCACGAGACCTGGAGGCGTTGGATGCGCTGTCACGTAGCGTTTCTGGTCGGCAAGCGGCTCATGAGCGTGGCTATACCGAACGGCAAGTTCGTATACGGGATAGGGCGAGAGAAGCCGATCGTCGTGCGCTCATCGATGTCCCAAGGGCCAGCCATGCGCGTGGTGAACAGCGTCTTTGGAGGATGCATCAGGAAGGGCTCGCTGATGTGCCGCCAATCTCGGCGAACGTAGCGGATCTTCAGAGGAGCGTGAGCGATTTCAACGGCCAAGATTGGCCGGGTGACATGGAAGACGATCTTCCGCCGTGGGCCTCTTCTGATGTGCAGAACCCCGTCCGCGCCTATCGCGAGGCGGGCGGCCAAGCGCGCTTGAAGGGGCGCCATCCCGCTCAGAAGCCGGTTGAGCCTCACCGCGAAGCCCGGCGCGCCTCTGAGCGTCGTCTCGATCGCGACAGTGTTGATTGGTGGCTAGACGAAGACGAGGTACGACGGCCAGAGGTCCCAGAGACGCATCCTTCCGGATATAGCCCCGCCCTCATCGCAGCTGGCCTCCTCGTCCCCAATCCGAAACGTCAGCAACCCGCAGAACCAAACTGGGACGCCTTCATCGATCCCTAAAAGAAGCCAATGGCTTCTTTTTTTTGCCCAACCCTTGATTTTTTTAATCCTGGTAGTAGACTAGGATTTATGTCCGGCCTCTTCACGATCTCCGAACGCCTGCATGCGGGCCTGATTCTGTTATCTGAGTTAGCCGCCTCTCCGGATCGTCTGCATTCTCTGCGTGAAATCGCCGAAGGGATGGAGATTTCTGAAGGCTATCTCGAAGAAGTCGCCGCCTTGCTTCGTCGCGCCGGCCTCATCGAAGGTAAGCGGGGGAGCGCGGGCGGATACCATCTCGCCCGTGCGATCGATGGGATTTCGCTGCTTGATGTCGTTCGTGCCATCGAAGGTCCTGTCGCCCTCGTGCCGTGCCAAGGGGCCCACGAAAACGCCTGCCAAGTCTCCGAACGCTGCCGCACCAAACGTCTCTGGTCCTCCGTCCAAACGCATTTACTCGATTCCCTCCGTCAAAAGACCCTCCGTGACGTCCTCACTGTATGAAGCCCCTCATCTATCTCGACCACGCGGCCGCCGCGCCGCTTGATCCCCGCGTCCTGACGGCCATGCTGCCGTATTTTTCCGACGTCGCCGGCAACCCGTCGTCTTTTCATACGGCGGGGATGCGGGCGAAAGAGGCGGTCACGGAAGCGCGCCAAACGATCGCGAAGCTTCTTTCCGCGCACGAGGATGAGATCTTGTTCACTTCCGGAGGGACCGAATCCGACAACCTCGCGGTCGTCGGCATCCCGCGCGCGGCCGTCCGCGTTTTGCAGGAAAAGCTGGGTCCGGAGGCGAAGCCCCACGTCATCACCACGACGATCGAGCACCATGCCGTTCTTGAACCGTTGTTGCATCTGGAAAAGCGCGGCGAAATCACCCTGACGCCATTGCCGGTCGATGGGTTTGGGATGGTGGATCCGGAAGCGGTGAAGCGCGCGTTACGTCCGGAAACGGTGCTTGTGAGCGTCATGTGGGCCAACAACGAGGTCGGAACCATCGAACCGATCGCCGATATCGGCCGTATCCTTCTCGCTTGGCGCAAGGAGCAGAAGACCCCGTTCCCATTTTTCCATTCGGATGCTTGCCAAGCAGCGGGTGCGTGCGAACTCAACATCGAAAAAAGCCACGTCGATGCGCTCACCATCAACGGCTCGAAGATCTATGGGCCGAAAGGCGTAGGAGCCCTGTTCCTTCGTCGTGGCGTGAAACTCGAGGCACTCATCCGTGGCGGCGGACAAGAGCGGAACCTGCGCTCGGGAACGGAAAACGTCCCTGGGATTGTCGGCCTCGCGACCGCCTTCGCGCTTGTTCAGGCTGAATACATCCAGGAAAATGCGCGTTTAATCGCTTTACGCGATCGTTTGTCGGCGGGCCTCCTCCAAATCCCAAAATCCCGCGTGAACGGTCATCCCACGGAACGGCTGCCGAACAACCTCAACATCTCCTTCCTTGATATTGAGGGCGAAGCGGCGGCGCTCTATCTCGATGCCGAAGGCGTGCAAGTTTCGACGGGTTCCGCCTGCGCTTCGAGCTCGCTGGATCCTTCGCACGTGATCCTCGCGACGGGCCTCTCCTATGAGGCTGCTCACGGTTCGCTGCGTTTCACCCTCGGTCACGCCACGACCGACGCCGATATCGACCTCGTCCTGCGCGTCATGCCGGGCATCGTCGAGCGCTTGCGCAAGATGAGCCCCGTGAACCTCGATATGAAATATTTTACCGCCTAACCGTATGTCCGATCCCCAAACCAATCCCGTGGTCGCCCCGCAGACGGACGCGCGCCAAGGCGATGTCGTCGCCCCCACCAAAAAAGCGGGCTGGTTCTATACCGATACCGTTAAAGAACACTTTTTCTCCCCAAAAAACTTCCTGGATGATGAAACGGGTCCGGCCGGCGCGTATCTCGGCATGGTCGGCTCGCCCGCCTGTGGCGACGCTATGAAGGTGTGGCTCACCATCGAGCGCGATCCGGACGGCGTTGAGCGCATCAAGAGCTTCAAGTGGAAGACGTTCGGATGCGCTTCGGCGATCGCCTCCACCTCGATGCTCTCCGTCATGGTGAGTGAAAACGGCGGCTTGCCCGTCGAAGAAGCCCTCAAGCTGCGCCCGCAAGACATCATGGCCCGCCTCGGCGGCCTGCCGGCCCGCAAGGTCCACTGCTCCGTCCTCGGCGACAAGGCCCTCCGTGCCGCGATCAACGATTTTTACCGTCAGACCGGGCAGACCGACAAGATCACCATCGAACATGGGCGGATTATCGATAAGGTCCTGAAGATCACGGACCATGATATCGAGGAGGCCGTGCTTGAAGGGGCCGACACGCTCGAAAAGCTTCAACAGAAAACCAAGGTTGGGACGGGCGACCCGAGCTGCATCCCCGAAGTCGAGCAGCTGCTCCGCTTCTACAAGGAAAAATATTTCGGCGTAGAAAAAGCCTCCGCATAGGGAGGTTAGGGCCCGCTAAGGGGGCCGCTTGGAGGGGGATTCTCCTGTGAGAGCGCACGCAGAACCGCAGACACCAGGATCACGGTCACCGCGGAGGAAAAATGCGCGTTCACCGGGGACAGGTAGAGGGAGAAAGTAAGCAGGCTCCCGATTGCCAGCGTGCCCAGAGCCAGTCCGTCCCGGACCCGCTCGATCCAAGGCGCATCGTTCTTCTGCGCCAACCCTCTATACGCCGCGAAGGCGACATGGACCCAGGCGACTACGCCTCTCCCCGTAGGCGTTACCAGGATGAGCGGTTGGCACGCGAAGAGGATGCTGAGGCCAACCAGGAGAAGACTGGCGATAGCGACATGTCTTTCGTTGTTCTTCATCCGATTCCCTCTCAGCATTCGTCCTTGTGCGGAGCGTATCATTCGGACGGTGTGAGTCAAGGGTGTCGTTCGCTGCCATTCCGTTTCTTTGCTACATTCATTCCTGAATATGTCCCTCCCCGCCGCCCCATCTCCCAAAAAACCGCTAAAGATCGCAAAAATTACGGTCGACCGTGACCTCTGCATCGGCGCCGCCCCCTGCGTCACCGTCGCTCCGGGCGTCTTCCAGTTGGATGACGAGAATAAAGCCTATGTCGTCGACCCAAAAGGGGCCGATGACGAGACGATCCTCCTCGCGGCGCAATCCTGTCCTGTGCAAGCGATCATCTTGCATGACGAAGAAGGGAATCAGATCTATCCGTAAGATGTTCCGTTGAGAAAAAAATCGGCTTCGGCCTTTTTTTGTGCGAGCTCGCTCCGCTGCCGTGGTATGATAGGAACGATCCCATGCCACGTGTCGAACGCGCTTCCTCCCCCGACCTTCTCTTGCAAGAGGGGTTTATGGCGCTTGCACACGCATACGAGCAAGAAGCGGCGGCGTCACGCATCGCCGATCCAGAGGCTTGGCGGTTCGCGCATGCCAAGATCGGCGATGTGTTGAAGCGAATCACGCATGAGCTGGAACAGGTGGCTACCCATCAAACACATGAGTCTTTTCACCACGCACTTTCGGGTCCAGAAACCTTCGTCCTACGCGAAATCGGTCGTGATATTCAGGCCTTCGTTGAAGCTTGCGCGCCAACGGCGGTAGGGGAGGCGTCCGCTCTATCTTTTGACGACGATCTGACCCCGCGTTCGCGTCGGTATCCATTACCCACCCTCGCCGAGAAGGCGCGCAAGACGGACGACACGATCGTTCGCCTGGGAGGGAGGCTGGTAAAAGCCCTGAATGTTCTGCTCGAGACGTCTGATCGGTTTGCTCTCGAGCCCCAAGAACGCGAGCTCTTATCGCGTCTCGCGATGAGCTTGGAGGTGCAGCTCGTCCAACGTGCCCATTGGCTTGCGCTTGAACTCCAGTCTCGGCAGTTTCTCGATATCCTCGCCCGTTTCCGCCGGCTTTGCGTCGCCAACGATACGATCCGGAAGAAGCGTCACGACCCTTCCTTCTATGAGCCCGCGATGCAGGCCTTTCGGCAACAGTTGGATATCATCACCACGGATCTCGCACGTCATCCGCTTGGCAGCTCCTTGCTCGATCTCTGTACCGTCGAAGCATTTGAAACGGATATCGATCGTCAACGGGTCAGGAAGCGCCTTCTGAATCTTGAGGAGCATGCGTTAGAAGGGTACGGCATCACGCGGCCGCGGAACGAGTACCTCGATAGGCGTCAGGTCGAGCAGATCCGCCGGCAAGAGAAGGAGGTTGTGTCGGTGCACGCGCGCGTTGCCTTTCTTGCCGCGTATTTCCGTTAAGGTAAAACACCCGCCACACGAACGTGTGGCGGGTGTTTTTCTTTACCGCTTTCGTAATTTCACGATCCGACGGCGAACGGATTGTTCAGGTCGCGCATAAAGCAGTTCTTCCCGCGTCTCGCCACCTGCCAGCTCGAAGGGGATACGTTCAAAACCGAGTTCCGCCAAGGTATCCGCATCGATATCGATTCGCACCTGGGCGAACGTCGTCTTGTATTCCGGCCACACCGCGATGATCACCCCATTCTGCGGAAGGATCTCCGTCCAGCGGACGAAGCTCCGTTTCCACAGGTCTTCCACGACGGCCCGTTCGCTTTCCAGATACGCGCGCGGCTCATCCCCTTGGAGGGGTGTTCCGAGATAGCCTTCCGTGACGATCGCATCGATCGAGCCGGCGGGGAGGTCGGCGTGTTCCGTCGCATCCGCGACCCGGAGTTGGACGTTCGTCCCTTGTGGAACAAGTTGCTCCGCCTGTGCCCACGCAAGGTTCTGTTTCGCGTCATCGACAATAGCGGGGGAGATATCTGAGCCAAAAATGGTGGGGATATGCGAACGCGCGGCGGCTTCAAGGAGCGTTCCACTTCCGCAAAATGGATCAAAGAAGGTCGAGATGTTCGTTCCGGCCAAGTGGACCAGGATATCCGCGAGCTTCGGTGGCAGCATCCCGTTCTTCGCGTTGCGGCGCGGGCGCGACATGTCGATCTTCGTCCAGAGATCCGGATCTTGGACTTCTGTCGTCACGAACACCGACGCCGTTCCTTGCTTAATGATGATCGTGAAGTCATAGCCGTCGCGGATGAGGTCGAGCTTGTGGATCGCGGCGGGGGATGTCTGTCCATCCGGATCGGCGAACCAGCGGATCGAGCGCCCGGTCGCTTCCTTGAGGAGGCGTTTCGTCTCAAGCGGAAAGCGCTGTTTTTCCGACCATCCGTCGCCTAAGAAGCTTACGGAGAAGGTGAGCTTCCCCGTTCCGCGCAGATTTTCGCTGATCCAGGCAACGAGCCGCTCTGCGCGTAGTTCCTTCACGGGACATGAAAACGCTAGGGCTCCGATCTTCGTGCAGCCCGTGAGCCGGGACAGGGACGGGGAGGCCTCAATATCCTGAAGAATCACGCTTCCCACGAGGGTCGTGCTCCTCCCTGGATATTGGCTGGCGATCTCCGCGCGAGACAATTCCGGAGTCATCCCCAAAAACAAGGCGTACGTCATGGAGATGTTATACGTGTTCTGGGGAGGATTGACAAAAGTGCAATACCTTGGGACCGTTCTCCCTACGGAGGTCTCCATGGATCCCTTCTCCACGGCAAACGAAGATCGTGAAGCGGTTATCCGGCGCGTACAGATGGTTCTTCTCGTTTCGGTGGCGGGTTTGGTCATGATCATCGCCGTCTGCTTCCTCACGATGATGATCGCCCTGCCGCTGTTCCTGTCCCCCTTCTCATCGACGGCAAAGGGGGCTATCGGCGGCTGTGCCGCCTTCATCCTGTTCGGTCGGTTGGGGATGTTCGCACGCACCCTGCCCGCCCGACTGATGGCTGCCGCGTGGCTCATGCGCCTTTCCCATTGGATCGTCGACGAACGCAACGCTCTCACCGTCGCCCAGCTCGCGACCTTTCAAGGAGTCGACATCCGACGGCCCGACCTCGTCTGGATCGGTTCAAACGTCACCATTCAACCGGGTGCGAAGATTCTCGGGGTTGCCGTCATCGAAACGGAGGCCTGGATCTCTTCCACCACCCGCCTTGGGGACGGGGCCTGGATCGGGAAGGGCGCGCAACTGCGCGGCGCCTGCCGTCTCGCGCATCAGGTTCGTGTCGGCGCGCATGCTTCCGTGCTGGATAGTTGTCTTGATGACGACGTACAGATCGGCTCTTTCACGCTCATTAGCGGCTGCATCCTTCATCAAGGCGTGCATGTCGAGGAGGATATTCACCTGGTCGAGCAAACCATCGCTGCTGGTACGACTGTTTCCAGGGCGAAGGAGCGTCCGCCGGTCGGCACGCGTGGGGCGACGTGATTGATCCCGCCCATCTCCTGCCGTCTCTCTTAGCCCTGATCGCTCTCGCGCTCCTCATCCTCATCGTCCTCGTGTGCGCGACGCTTCTCGAGCTGCGTCGCCTCGCCCGCGCCCTCACCGTTTTTTTCGAGGAGGCAAAACCTGGTCAGGTTCCCGCTCGTCGTCCATCGCCCAAACTGCCTCCTTCCAAGCCCACGAAGCCACGCAAGCCGTTGCTCAACTGATCCCGTTCGGGGTCTTTTTTACCCTTGTTTTTGCCTTATTCCTGCCTTCTCCCTTGACAGGCCGAGCGGGATGGGCTAAGATCCCTCGTCGTCGCTCGTGTCATCCCGGCCCGCGCGCCTCACCCCGTTCGAGAAAGGAAGCAGACCATGGCCATCGCCATCCTCGTTGGTGCCGCCTTCTTCATCGCCGTTGCCGGCGCCATCCTCACGGCCCTCTCCGACGCCCGCGCCGCCGCGGCTGCCAACGATCGACAGATCGGGCAGATGATGGGCGTCATCAGCCACCCGCCCACCACGATCGAGCAACGCCCCGGCGACCGTCCCCGCCAGCCCGGGAACCCCCAGCTCGAGGACTGGTACGCCGAGTACCACGCCCGCTACCCCAAGGCCGACCCCTACCCGCCCGGGGCCATGCAGGCCCCCGTGGCCATCCCCAACTTCACCGCCTAGCCCGCTTCAAGCGCGCCTTGGTGGATTTTTTTTGCGCATGAAAAAACGCGCTGGATGAGCGCGAGGGTGGTGTCCGCTTGGATGGGGGGGGACCGGTCTCAACGGTCGCTTGATGGAATCGGCTTCAGCCGCATCCCCACGAAGCAGGTTGCGGTGAGGATGATTACACCAACGATCAGCGAGGGGACGTCCAGTTGAGACAGGTCGTTCGCCCCATCGGCGGCCCGCAGGAGGAAAGTTGCGCCACCGACGAGGAAGAATGTCTTGAAGGTGAGGATGAAGATGCCCAGCGACAGATGGCGGCCAAGCTCCAACCCGCTCAAGAAGCTGAGGATCTTCATGAGCGGAAGACGATCCAGAGGCGTCTCGATCTTGCGCGCCCAGAGGAAGTTGGTCAGGCTCGCCAGCCCTACGATCAGTGCTCCCGAGACGGTATACCAGCAGAGGAGGAATTTCACCGCATCCCGATACCCGCCGAGCGGTTGTCTTAGGAGTAGGGCGGCGAGAGCGAACCACAGGGCAGCGAGAAACAGTCCAACCATGATCTCCAGACCTCCTCCCTCTAAAAAAAACAGGCGAAATGCATGTTTTTAGGGGGCGTGTGGATCCAGAGCGGTCTTGGGTCCAAGCGCCCCACAAAAATGCGCTTACTAGAGCCAGTTTTTCCCGTTTTAGGGAAAATGTCAAGCCTGCAACTTCTTTCCTTGACGAAACCCCGTTTTTTTGGTCTACTGCCCCCACTAACAGCTAACCGACCGGCCACATCCCTGCGGGGATAGCCCCGAAAAGGGGCCCGTGTCACATCTATGGAGAACCGTTACGAACTTCTCTATATCATCCCGACCTCGTTCACCGACGAGGAGGTTGGGACGGTAGAGACCAAGATTTCCGCTCTCATCACCAAGCTTGGTGCCACCGTTGAGGCCACCAAGCGCCTCGGCAAGCTCCGCTTGGCCTACGCCATCAAGGACCAGCGCCATGGCCACTACGTCATGACTCTCTTCACGGCCGACGGCTCCGCTCTCGCCAAGATGGAAGAGAACCTACGCATCAACAACGACATCCTGCGCCATCTCATCCTGCGTGCCGATGAGGCCGGATCCGACCAGAAGTTCGAACTCGTCCAGTTCACGGAGATCGTCGTCGAAGGCGGCCGTGGCGACCGCCGCCGCGACAAGCCGGAGAATAAGGAGGCCAAGGAAGGCGAGAAGCCCGCTGAAGCCAAGGAAGGCGAGGCCAAGTCCGAAGCCAAGACCGAAAAACCGGCCTTGACCACCGAGGAGAAGACGGCATAATAGCCGTATATGGACCTCAACCGCGCCCAGCTCATCGGCAACGTGACCCGCGACCCGGAATCACGCACGACCCCGACCGGACAAAACGTGTGCTCGTTCAGCATCGCGACCAACTCGCAGTGGACCGACGCCCAGGGTCAAAAGCAGACCCGCGCCGAATTCCACAACATCGTCGCCTGGGGCAAGCTCGCTGATATCTGCTCGCAATACTTGGCCAAGGGACGCCGCGTCTTCTTGGAGGGCCGCTTGCAGACCCGCGAATACACCACCCAAGACGGCCAGAAGCGCAGCCGCACCGAAATCACCGCCGACAACATGATCATCCTTGATCGTGCGCCGGCCGGTGGGGTCGCGGCCATGCGTTCTGCCGCTCCGGCGGGGGAGGTCGCGTCCAATGAGCCGTCCGTCGTGCCGATCGGTCCCGATAACGCGATGGACAAGGGTCTCGGCGCTCCCGAACAGGAGATCCGCATCGAAGACATTCCTTTCTAACCTTAAATCAATCCGGAAGGCACCTGCCTCCCGTTCACATCCCGAGCGAAGTCCGAGAGATTCCAGCCTTTCGCTCACCCCGTATGAAAAAACACATCGACCGCCAATGCTTCTTCTGCCAGACCAACATGCAGGAGATCAACTACAAGGACACGAACACGCTCCGCCGTTACCTGTCCTCCTTCGGAAAGATCGTCCCGCGCAAGCGCTCCGGCGTCTGCGGCTGGCACCAACGCAAGCTCTCCAACGCGATCAAGCGCGCCCGGTTCATGGCCTTGGTGCCGTACCTGGTCCGCTAAGATCGGTTCGAAAAACCGCCTATGTAGGCGGTTTTTCTGTCTTCGTGAAGCTGTTCCTCTTGAC
>JACCDN010039216.1_pt1 | contig 26928 bp, 25 predicted proteins | sample 7441691 | NCBI WGS metagenome assembly JACCDN01 (sample SAMN15323439, study PRJNA562643) | freshwater metagenome | isolation source: river surface water | place: USA:Blue River Watershed | collected 2017-08-16 | reverse complement strand
TTGCTAAAAGCAGAATTGTTCCAAGTTTTAAAAAGGAAGAAAGATAATCTCTGGGAGTTAGAAGTAGCCAAACCGGAAGCGTTGCGGCAGCGAAGCCATAAATAATTACAGCGATTGCTAAAAATTTTCCATCTTGATCAAAAATTTGTGAGAGTGCTGGATTGTAATGAATAATTTTTCCGCCGTAAACCGCGAGTAAAAATAAAACAACACCAGTTAAACTTGCTTCAAGAACTCCAGTTGGTCGAATGTAGAACAGGTATATACCAACCAACATTGCAATTGGAATTGTCATTAAAACGGTAAATGAGCCCCACGGACTGTGGGCTAAAGCTTTTACCACAACTAGTCCTAATACAGCAATCAGGATAATAATTATTGCTAAAGTTCCAATCATTGCAGCATATCCGGCAACATTTCCAACTTCATCTTTAATTAATTTTCCAAGCGATTTTCCGTCACGTCGCATGGATGAAAATAAAATTATTAAATCCTGAACTGCGCCGGCAAAAACCGATCCAATTAAAATCCATAATGTTCCAGGCAGATATCCAAATTGCGCCGCAAGAGTAGGGCCAATAAGTGGTCCGGGACCAGCGATTGCAGCAAAATGATGTCCAAAAACAATCCAACGATTTGTTGGAACAAAATCTTTTCCATCATTGATTCGCATTGCTGGAGTTTTTCTATCTTCATTAAGTTGAAGAATTTTTGCTGCAATCCACGCGCTATAAAAACGATAAGCAATGAGTTGAGTGCAAATACATGCGGTTATAAACCAGAGTGATGAAATTTTTTCGCCGCGAATTAATGCAATGCCGCCTAAAGATGCGGCGCCCATAATTCCGATGCAGAACCACGCAAAAAATTTTAGACAATCTTTTTTCATTATATTTGATTGTAATTTTACTTAAGATGATAAAAAAATCAGAAAAGTGCCTTAGAAAGTTTTAAACTAAAAGGCTTTTGGCATCAATAGAATCAACATTTTTCAAGGTTTTTAATGGCGGAAAAAAATACTCATTCAATTTTAGAAACTATCAAGAAAAAAATGCTTAAACTTGACCAAAAAGTTAATAAGCCAGTTGAAGTTTTGAGCCCCAATAGCGCTATCTTAGAAGATGAATTTGAAGATATTTCTTCTAATAATAATAAAGAACAAAAAGCAGAGAAAATTAAACCTGAAGTTGCGCAGAAAATAGATCAAAAATTTGAAGATGATCTTGGTTTAGATATTGAAAAATCTGAAGAAGAAAAAAACTTTGAGGTAAGAAAATCTCCAGAAAAAACCTCGGGATCCGAAAGTTTTAAAGATTTTAATCTTGATGATTTAGATTTGGATAATGAGGAAAAAACTTTTGCATCAACTGCCCAGATAAATCCTGCTAAAAAAGATTTCGTCGCAAATGTTTTGCCTGATGCGGTTTTGGATAGCTCAGAAATAGAGAAGTCGGAAGATGAGGTTGAGGTTGAAGATTCAGCAAATATTAGCGCCTCATCATCTAGAGATGTTGGTCCGGTTGATTGGTTGGGAAATCCAGTAAACTCTTCAAATCCTGAACTATTGGTAGAAGATGATTTATCTTTGGATGCCGAGGAAGAAGAGTATCACGAAGAGGAGAATCATGAAGAAGAGGATTTGGACGATCAAGAGGAGTTGGGGGGCGATTCCGATTTAGAGTCTATTGATGAAGAAGATGTGGTTTTAGAAGATCATGAGTCTGACGAAGAAGCTGAAGAAGACGAAGAAGGTTTTCAAGAATATGAGGAAGAAGGGCATAATGATGAAGAGTTGGAAGACGATCTGGATAATCTGGGTGACGAAGATAGTAAAGAATCTGAAGTTGATGAAAAGGATCTTGATCAGGAAGATTTTTTGGAAGCTTCAGTTGCGCCTCAAAAAGAATTACCATCTTTTGATTCTCATCAAATGGAGAATGAAGAAAAAATATCTATCAAACAAGATGTTGCTGTTGCGGACAAAATTTCTTCACAAAAGCAGGGTGAAGAAATTTTAGAAGGCGATTTAGAGTTTTTAGAAAAGTTGGAACCTAAAAAAGAGAACGAAGATTTTGACTTTGCGGATCTTGAAAAAGAAGAAGATGATATTTTTTCTGAAACAGAAAAAAATGAAGCGGTAGAGGTTGTTACAAAATCTGTTAATGAGGGAATGAATGCTGATCCGTTAAATTTTAATAATCTTAGACAAGAATTTGTGAAAAATGAGCAAGTCATTGATGTCTCTGAGCCTAAAATTGAAAAACACGAGATTGAACTTGAGTTTGAAAAAGAGCTAATGGGCTTTACATCAAATGCATCACATTCCTTTAGTCAAAAACCGGTAATGCCAGAATCTAATCAATCAATGATGAATATGACAACCACAATGCAAAACGAATCATTGCCAAAATTTGAAGAAGAAAAATCTATAACTAAGTCTTCAGAATCTTCAAATTATCAAGCAACCGTTCGACAAGTTAGTGATTCAGTTAAAAAGTTGGTTGATGCTAAAAATGTGGTTTCTGGAATTTCTAGCTTTTCTCAAAGCCCGGCTCTTGCGGAATTAGCTTTGCATTTAATGGAGCCAAAAATTGAAAAATGGTTTAATGATAATTTGCCCGAGCTGGTTGAGAGAGTTGTTAGAGAGGAAATTAAAAAGATGATACCTAGAGAATAAGTTGTTTTTACAGGTGTTGATTTATCGGAATCTCAAAGGGTTGCTACAAAATTTGTAGCAACCCTTTTTTTATCCCAGAACTATAATTAGAATTGCGAAAACTTCGACGAAAAAGTTGATTTGCGACAGCGCGCCAGAATGAGGTTTGGCAGATGATGTTGCGGGGTTTTAATAGTGTAATGCTTGAGTTTATTTATTTTTTTCAAAAATCTCTTCACCGCCGCTGCTTTCATCGTAAAGTATTACGTCGCGCATTACGTCAGAATTAATGTCACGAAATGCTGAAAGGGCGTTATCAATTTCGCCAGCGGCAGTTCCAACAGAAGTTAGAGCGGCTTTTGTGAGTTGTAGACCTGTTTCTAGGTTTTTTGAAACCACTAAACTGGCGCCAACTTTTCGAAATCGATCAGCGTTATTTATTGTTTCTGCTTTTGTGATTACGTGAGTATTTGGGAAATTCTCGTGAATGAATCTGGTGATTTTTATACAGGCTATTTCATCTTCCATGGCTATTATAACTGATTCGCAGCGTTCAATTCCGACATGTCGTAATATATCGATGTTTAAAGCGTCGCCATAATGAATGTTGTAGCCATTGTTTTTTTCAATTCGAACCGCGCGATGATTATTCTCGATGATGATATAATTTATGCCGCGTTTACGCAATATGTAAGAAACGATGCGACCTACTTTTGAAAATCCTATTACGATGACGTGCTTGGAAATATCGCCAAGTTCTCTTTTTATTTGACCGTCCTGTAAAACTTCTTTGGTGTATAAGGCTGATTTAGCTTTACGTCCAAGTGCTGCAAGTAGTGGAGTTAGTGCCATGGTGAATGTTACAACTGTCATTAAAAATTGAGACGAATCAACATCCATGAATTTTTGTTGAACAGCCATCAAAAACACAACAAAAGCAAATTCGCCGCCTTGCGAAAGTAATAATCCGGTATGAATTGCAGGCGCCATAGGGAAGCGAAAAATGGCGCATAAAAGCACTATTATTGAGGCTTTGACGGCGATTAGAGCAAAGGAAACCATGACGATGTAAGGTAAGCTGGAAAGCAACAAATCGAAGTCAAATGACATTCCGATGGTCATGAAAAAGAGTCCCATGAGAAGCGATTTTAGAGAAAGAATTTCTTCCTCGACCCGATATTTATATTCAGTTTCTGCAACCATTAGTCCAGCAATGAAGGCTCCAAGTGCAAAAGATAGACCCATGTAATTGCTTAAGAATGAAGATCCTAAAATAATGAGTAATGTTAAGCTTAAAAATAATACATCGTTTTTTGTTGTGGCAATCAGGCGATAAAGCGGCCTAAGTAGAAGTCGTCCAACAGCGACAATGATTGCCATGGCTATAGTGGCATCAAGTAAGGCTCCACCAAGAGCATGAAAAATATTTAATTCTGAGTCACTTTTAGCCAGAAGTGGCAATAATACTAAAATAGGAATTACTGCCAAATCTTGCATCAAGAGTATGGAGAAAGATAAGCGACCAACTCTCGTTGATTGCTCAGAATGTTCAGCGATGACTTGTAATACAATAGCGGTTGAAGATAGAGAAAGAGCTGCTCCGATGATTACCGAAGTTTCTAACGGTAGGTTAAAAAATTTCATACCGATTGCAGAAATTGCGGCCGAGGTTAGAATAACCTGTAATCCACCAAAGCCCAAAACGTATTTTTTCATTGCAATAAGTCGCCCCAAGGTGAGCTCCAAACCAATGGCAAAAAGTAGAAAAACTATTCCAAGCTCAGCGATTGATTTTGTGGTTTCAGTGCTGGTTAAAACTCCGAATCCGAAAGGTCCAATTGCGGCTCCAGACACTAAATAACCAAGTGCCGGGCTTAAACCCAACTGTTTAAAAATGATTACAATTAATACCGACGCAAAAAGCAGAATTAATATATCTCGCAGATAAGAGATGTCGTGCATTTTATGAAAATTGTAGGAGTTTTTAAATTGCGAATTGAGATTTATTTTTTATAAAAACCCATCTTCTTACAGGCAAGGAACTTCTCGTTAAACACAAATCTTTTTACTTAAAAAATGTCTATTCTTTCCGATAAATCAATTGCTGCGCTTGTTAAAAGTCAAAAAATGATTGAGCCTTTTGCGGAGCAGCAAGTGCGAGTCGATTCTGAAAATAAAAAAATTATATCTTACGGCAACTCTTCTTATGGCTACGATGCTAGAGTTTCTAATGAATTTAAAATTTTCACCAATATTGACTCGGCGGTTGTTGATCCAAAAAATTTCTGCGAAACTAGTTTTGTAAATCGCACAACTGACGTATGCATTATTCCGCCAAACAGTTTTGCTTTGGCGCGTACAGTTGAATATTTTAAAATTCCAAAAGATGTTCTGGTGGTCTGTGTTGGTAAATCAACTTACGCACGTTGCGGAATTATCGTTAACGTTACCCCGCTTGAACCAGGTTGGGAAGGTCACGTGACTTTAGAATTTTCTAATACAACTCCGCTGCCGGCAAAAATTTATGCCTTTGAAGGCGCTTGTCAGTTTTTATTTTTTAAGGGCGATCAACCTTGCGAAGTTTCTTACGACATGCGCTCTGGCAAATATATGAAGCAAACCGGAGTCACTTTACCAAAAGTTTAAGTAAATGAAAAAGCTTGTTATCACAACTTTATTATTACTTTTTTCTTTTTCTGTTTTTGCTGCAGAAGAAGAAATGCACCCTTCTTTTAAGCATTTAAAAGGTCATCCAGTTGACCGTTTTTCTAAAGAAGCTCCATCGGTTTTTGAGCCAAAAACTCCTACACCATCACGCTTTTTTGCCGCAGATCTTTCAATGCCGGAAGATTTTGCAACCACCAATAACTTGGTCAAAAAAACAGGATCTTTCTATCGCGCCTTTGGAGAAATAATTTTCATTCAAGGAACTTTAACGGACTCGTTTAATGTGCCAATTGATGGTGCGGTGATTGAGATTTGGCAAAAAAACTCTGCAGGAAAATATCACACTTTATTGGAATCTGACAGTGAATTTATCGACAAATATTTTAACATGTCAGGACGAACAGTGACTGATAATTTGGGAAATTATCACTTTATTACCATTATGCCTGGATCAACTCCAGGGCGCGCTCCACATATTAATATGAATGTTTATCATCCAAAATTTGGTAAACTCGAAACCGAAATGTATTTTTTAAAACATCCTTATAACGAAACCGATTATCAATATTTGTCATATAGTGAAGAAGAAAGAAAAGCTTTGACCGCTCTTGTTAGAAGTTCTGACATCATGAATCCGCAATCGATAAAGCTTTGCACTTTTGATTTGGTGATGAAAGGAATACATCAATATAAACGTTTTTAATTGTTTACGAAGACCCCGTCATTCGACGGGGTGACAAATTTAGTAGGAAATAACTCATACTCTATCTCTTTTGTCACCGCGTTCTCTTTTGCCACCCCGTCTAATGACGGGGTCTCTACTAAACTAACAACTTACTTAGAACCAAAATTATTACTTATGAAATCGCAGCGCCAACTTCAAATCGGTGAAAATCTTAAACGCATTATGGCTGACATTTTTCTGCGCGAAGACATTTCTCTAAAATTCGGCGCATATATTACAATTCTACAAGCTGATGTTAGTCCTGATGCCAAGCAAGTTTGTATATTTCTGGATATTTTTGGAAATGAACCGATGCAGAAAAAAATGATTGCAAAGCTTAATGAAATGTCGCCGCATTTTCGTTATCAAATGGCTAAAAAATTAACTTTACGCGTAGTTCCAGAAATTACTTTTGTGCTCGACAAAACTCAGGCAAAAGCCATGGATTTAGAGGCTTTAATTAAGGAAGAGGCTAAAAAATATAACGAGTTTGAAGAGGGTTTGAAAAAGCCTGCAACAAGATCAAGAAAGAAAAAATAAGATGAAAAAAATCTCTATTTTTGGCTGCACCGGTTCAATTGGCAAAAGCACAATTAAAGTTATTAAAAATGCACCAGAGAATTTTGAGGTTTTGTCTTTAGTTGCTCGTAATGATCTAGAAAATCTTGTTTCCCAAGCCTTAGATCTGAAGCCTTCCTATGTTGTTATTGAAAATGAACAGCTGCTTCCTCAACTAAAATCATCCTTAAAAGATTTAAAAAATTGCCAAATTCTTGGTGGGCAAAAAGCCATTTTAGAGGTGGCAAAAATCAAATGTGATTTATTCATTTCTGCAATTGTTGGAGCTGCTGGAATGCTGCCAACTCTATCGGCAATTGAAGCTGGATCAGATGTTGCTTTGGCGAATAAAGAATCGTTGGTTTGTGCCGGAGTTTTTTTAAATGCTGCGGCCAAAAAAAGCGGTGCAAAAATTATTCCTGTTGATTCTGAACATAATGCGATTTTTCAAATTTTTGAAAATGAAAATTTGCAACAAATTGATTCTGTGACTCTTACCGCATCTGGCGGTCCTTTCTTTTTGCAAGATGTAGATTTTTCAAAAATCACCATTGAGCAAGCCTTAAAACATCCAAATTGGTCAATGGGTGCAAAGATTTCAATCGATTCTGCAACCATGATGAACAAGGGTTTAGAGATGATTGAGGCCTTTCATCTTTTTCCATTAAAAAAAGAACAAATAAAAATTCTAGTTCACCCACAATCAATAATTCACGGAATGGTTGATTACAGTGACGGCTCAACTCTTGCAATGTTAAGCGTTCCCGACATGCAAGTTCCGCTTTCTTATGCTTTAGCTTTTCCAAAGCGCATGAAAATCAAACATGAAAAACTTAATTTGGCAAAAGTACAAAATTTAAGTTTTTTTGAGGTAAACGACCAAAAATTTCCCGCAATAAAACTATGCCACGAAGCCTTAGAAATTGATGGATCAGCTCCAGCGGTTTTAAATGCAGCCAATGAAGTTGCTGTCGCACGTTTCTTAAAAGGAGAAATTTCCTTCAATAAAATCACTAATATTGTGGCGCAAGTGCTAGAAAAAATCCCTCACAAGAATCTAAGTTCAATAGAAGAGGTTTTAGAATATGACGCAAAAGCCAGAGAATTGGCTTCTTTTGGGATATAAATACTAACTTGGGGTCAATTTCTTGAATTTTACTTTTTAGCAACTTAGGTTCCGCCTTCGATTCCTCATCTCGAGCTCGCAATTTAAAAACAAATCAAATCAAAAATGTCAAAAGAAGATCTTTTAACAATGAACGGAATTGTTGTTGAAGTTTTACCCAACACGATTTTTCGCGTTGAACTAGAAAACAAACATATCATTACAGCTCATGCTTCTGGCAAGATCAGAAAAAACAAAATTCGCGTTCTAAAAGGTGATAAAGTTGAAATCGAAATGACCACTTACGATCTAACCAAAGGTCGTATTGTTCGACGTAATGTCTAAACGCCGTTAGCTAAATATTTGTAAGCCAGCTCAACTAAAAATAAAAAATCGTGAGTAAAAATCTTTTAATCGTCGAATCTCCGGCGAAAGCGAAAACAATCGGAAAATATTTAGGAAGCGACTACAAAGTCTTAGCCTCATTTGGTCATGTTCGCGACTTGCCAAGTAAAAACGGCTCCGTTGATCCAAATAATGATTTTGCGATGAGTTATGAAGTTTCGGCAAAATCAAGTAAGCATGTTAAAGAAATAGTCGATGCGGCAAAATCTTGCAGCAAGTTGATTTTAGCACCCGATCCTGACCGCGAAGGAGAATCAATTGCGTGGCACGTTTTAGAGGTTTTAAAGGCAAAAAAAGCAGTTAAGGCCACAACAAAAATTGAGCGCGTTGTTTTTAATGCCATTACCAAAAACTCGATTGTTGAAGCAATTAAAAAACCGCGCGACATTGATATGGATTTAGTCAATGCTCAACAAGCTCGCCGCGCTCTAGATTATTTAGTTGGGTTCACTTTGTCGCCAGTTTTATGGAGAAAATTGCCCGGTAGCAGATCGGCTGGGCGCGTGCAATCAGTGGCTTTACGCTTAATTTGTGATCGCGAAGATGAAATTGACGCTTTCAAAAGCGAAGAATATTGGGACATTAAACTCGATCTAAGAAATGACAAAAACATTGAGTTTCAAGCCAGCGTTTTTGAGGTTGAGGGCAAGAAACTTGAGAAGTTCTCAATTGTTACTGAAGCGCAATCCGGAAATATCAAACAGCTTTTAGAAGATAAAAAATATCAAGTTGTTTCGGTTACAAAAAAACAAGCTAAACGCCGCTCAAATCCTCCATTTATTACTTCATCAATGCAGCAAGAAGCTGCGCGTAAGCTTGGCTTTTCTGTAAGCCGCACAATGTCAACTGCGCAGCGTCTTTACGAGGGAATTGAAATTAACGGAGCGGCTCAAGGTTTAATTACTTACATGAGAACTGACTCGGTTTCATTAAGTTCAGAAGCAATCACAGCGGTGCGTGAAAAAATCAATGCGCTTTACGGCAAAGATTATTTACCTGATTCGCCAAATCTTTTCAAAAGCAAAATTAAAAATGCTCAAGAGGCGCACGAGGCAATTCGTCCAACTGACTTTTCACTCTCGCCAGACAAGGTAAAGCAATATTTAGATGAAGGTCAATTCGCACTTTATGATTTAGTTTGGAAAAGAACTTTGGCATCACAAATGTCAGACGTGATTTTTGATCAAGTTGTAGCAGAAATTGTAACAATCCCAAGCTACGCTAAGGCGAGGGCGACTGGTTCAACGGTTAAGTTTGATGGTTTTTACAAAGTTTACCGCGAAGGTTTGGACGATAACGAATCCGATGAAGACGATTCTAAGCAAAACCTACCAGAGTTAAAAGAAAAAGAAGCTGTTGGTTTAATTGAAGTTAAGCCTCAACAGCATTTCACTGAGCCGCCACCAAGATATTCAGAAGCTAGTTTGGTTAAAAAAATGGAAGAATTGGGAATTGGTCGCCCTTCAACTTACGCGGCAATTATTTCTGTGTTGCAAGATCGAGGTTACGTTAAGCTTGATAAAAAGCGATTCACGCCAGAAGAGCGCGGCAGAATTGTGACAACTTTCTTGAAAGAGTTTTTCGCCAAATATGTTGAATACGACTATACCGCAGATTTGGAAGATGAGTTAGACATTATCTCTAACGGCAAAATGAACTGGAAAGCTTTCTTAAAAAAATTCTGGACAGATTTTAGTAAATCAACTTCTGAAGTTAGCGAAAAGCCATTTGCCGATGTGCTAGAAGTTTTGAACCAAAAAGTTGGTTTGCATATTTTTGGTGTTGATGAAAAGGGTGCACTTAAAGACTCTTGTCCAACTTGCAATAAAGGAAAGTTGAGTTTGCGACTTGGCAAATTTGGTGCTTTTGTTGGATGTTCAAACTATCCAGAGTGTAAGCACACAATGCAGCTTTTTGAAAAAGACGGCGATGTTGATGGAGACGGCGAAAGAAAGCCGCAATTTGAACCAAGAAGCTTGGGCGTTGATGCTAAAACTGGTTTTGAAGTGATGGTTAAAATCGGACCTTACGGCCCTTATTTAGAGCTGATTGGAAGCGAGATTGTTCCAGAAGTTGGGGAAGTTAAAGCTGAAGAAGAAACGGAAGAAAAAGAAACTAAATCAAAGAAAAAAACAGCTAAAAAGCCAGCCAAAAAAGCTGCGGCTAAAGTTAAAAAACCAAAGGTTAAAAAACCAAAACGCATTTCAATTCCAAAAAATCTTGATCCAAATTTGATTACTTTAAAAGACGCAGCCGATCTTTTGTCTCTGCCTCGCGAAGTTGGGGTTCATCCGGAAAGCGGTTTGAAAATTGTGGCAAATGTTGGTCCATTTGGTCCTTATTTGCTTCACGACAAAAAATATACTTCACTCAAAGAAGACAGTGTTTTGGAAGTTGGTCTGAATCGCGCAGTTGATTTAATTGCAACCGACTTGGCTAAAAAAGCTGCTGGCGGCGGAAGAAGGGGAAGATTTTCTAAAAAATCAAAAACTAAGTAATTTTGATAGTTCTTGGCATTGAAACCTCGTGCGATGAAACAGCTGTCGCGATTGTTGACGAGCAGAAAAATATTTTGTCGCACGCCTTAAATTCGCAAATCGACTTACATCAAAAATTTGGCGGAGTTGTGCCGGAAGTGGCGGCACGCTCACATATTGAAGTTTTAGATGGCTTGATTTTACAGGCTCTAAAAGACGCTAAACTAGATTTTAAAGACATTGACGCATTCGCCGCAACTTCTGGTCCTGGATTAATCGGCGGCGTTATTGTTGGCATGATGGCGGCAAAAACTCTCGCATCTGTTTTTCAAAAACCTTTTATTGCAATTAATCACCTAGAAGCTCACGCCTTAACGGCCAGACTCACTTCGGATCTTGAATTTCCTTATTTGCTGCTGCTTATTTCTGGTGGACATTGCCAAATTTTATTGGCTCGCAATATTAACGATTACAAAAAACTTGGCGAAACAATTGATGATGCGCTGGGTGAAGCTTTTGATAAAGTGGCGCAAATGTTGGGCTTGCCTTATCCGGGAGGTCCAGCCGTAGAAAAAATGGCACTTCAAGGAAATTGCAACCGTTTTAAATTTTCGCGCCCGTTAATTGATGGTTACGCTAAAAACGAACATCTTTGTAATTTTTCATTTTCTGGCTTGAAAACTGCGGTGCGCCGCGAGATTGAAAAATTAACTGGCGAAAATTTTTCTCATTTTTCAACTCCGCAAAAAATCAATGATCGCGACAAGCAAGATATTTGCGCTTCGTTTCAAAGAACAGCTTGCGAAATCATCATGAACCGCTTGGAAAATGTTGATAGAAGTCAGCTTAACCTAAAAAAACTAGTAATTGCTGGCGGGGTTGCTGCCAATCGCTACATTTTCTCAGAGCTACAAAATTGGGCAAAAAAACATGATTTAGAAGTTATTGCGCCGCCAATTAAATTATGCACTGACAACGCTGTGATGGTTGCATGGAACGGTGTAGAAAAAATGCGCCGCGGAATTACCGATGAATTAAATTTTAAACCACGGGCGCGGTGGGAGTTGGGCGATTTAATTTTAAACCCAGATCCGCCGTTAGAATCATCCATAATTTCTACTAAGCCTTGATTCTCATGACCTCGTTCTGCGCTCTTCGCTCCGCTCCATCACCGTATGCATGCTACGCTTCCGGTGTGGTGCTCGCTCGAGACCTTGAGAATCAAGGCTTAGCGAAATTCTAAAATGATTCTAATGGCGGATCTGGGTTAAAAAATTTTGAATTTTTTGCGTACGCCAAAAATTCAGAGAAAATCTCTATTAAGCCTTTAAAACAAAGGCTGCGTCCCCAATAGAAATTTTGCTTAAAAATCGCAAAAAACTGCTGACAAAAATTCGTCCTCAATTAGATGTTGAATTTTGCCCAACAGAAAATTTAATCAGCCGCAATTCTTACCTTAACTTTTCTTATCTGCAAAATGACCCTCAAAGAACATACCGTAAAATCTTACGACAAAGATTTACACGCTATTGCCGACACCCTAGATGAAATGGTTGATCTAGTGATTCATTCTATTGAGATGGTGACGCAAATGATCAAGTTGCGTGATCCTGCATTTATCGAAAAAATCACCGATCATGACTACAAAGTAAATACACTCGATCACCTAATTGAAAAAAAAGTCACTGCAATGTTGGCATTGCGACAACCAATGGCTGTTGATTTGCGCTACATTATTTCTTCATTAAAAGTTTCTTCAAATCTTGAGCGCAGTGGAGATCAGGCGAAAAGCATCATTAAAAAAATCGCTTTAATTGGTTCTGAAAAATTTGAAAGCGGAGTTGAAGAATCTCTGATTTCAATGATTGAAACTTGCAAAAAAATGGTGCGAGAAGCCGTTTCATCATTTAATGATCAAAATATTGTTTTGGCGGAATTGGTTTTAAAGCAAGATGATACAATTGATCAAACCTACAGCGATCTGTTTAGAATCATGGAGCATGAAAATTTTAGCAAAGATCAGGTAAAAAAACTCACCAACACCTTATTCATTGCAAAAAGTTTCGAGCGTTTGGCTGATCACTCAACTAATATTGCTGAAATTGCTAATTTTGTTGTCACTGGAGAAATTAAGTAATGCAAACAAGAGAAGAAAAGCGCGAATCAGGGCAAATTGCTAAGCGCGACAATAAAGATTTGATGGGTTTTGCTGAGAATTTTCCTAAAGAAAAAATGGAAAGAAAGCCTGATTGGATTCGCGTGAAAGCGCCTCAATCAAAAGGCTATTACGAAACAAAAGAAATTCTAAATGAACGAAAATTAATTACAGTTTGCGAAGAAGCAGCTTGTCCAAACATTGGCGAATGCTGGGCGCAAAAGCATGCAACGGTTATGATTCTTGGCTCTGTATGTACAAGGGCTTGTTCTTTTTGTAACATTGAAACCGGAAAACCTGACGCTGTAAATCCTCACGAGCCAGAAAATGTTGGTGACGTTGCTAAGGTTTCTGGCTTAAAGCACATTGTAATTACTTCGGTTGACCGAGATGATTTAGCCGATGGTGGCGCCGATCAGTTCGTTAAATGCATTGAAAATGTTCGTAAAAAATCTCCCGGCACTACTGTTGAAATTTTAACTCCAGATTTTTTGCGCAAAAATGGCGCATTAGAAAAGGTCGTTGCGTCAAAGCCTGATGTTTTTAACCACAATATTGAAACAGTTCCCGGTCTTTACGGCACAATTCGTCCGGGTGCGCGCTATTTTCACTCTCTGTGGCTTTTAAAGCGTGTAAAAGAAATTGATCCATCTCTATTTACTAAGTCAGGATTAATGGTTGGCTTAGGTGAAACCAAAGAGCAAGTTTTACAGGTGATGGATGATATGCGATGTGCTGACATCGATTTTTTAACAATTGGACAATATCTTCGCCCAACTTTGCGCCACGCGCCAGTTGATCGCTACGTTCATCCTGATGAGTTTGAGTTTTACAAAAAAATGGCCTACAGCAAAGGATTTTTAATGGTTTCATCAAGTCCTTTGACTCGTTCATCTTACCATGCTGGAGATGATTTTGCTAAAATGAGAGCTGAGAGAATAAAAAGATTAGCGGTGAATTAGAGCGTTATATTTTTGAGCTAACTACTCGGCTTTCTTTCCAATATCTCGGCGACAAAAGCCATGTTTCCAATCTATCAAATCAACGGCTTCATAAGCTTTTATTCTGGCTTCTTTAAAAGAACTGGCGCTAGCAACTACGTTCAAAACCCTTCCGCCATTAGCTAGAATTTTCCCATCTTTTTCGCTTGTTCCGGCGTGAAGAATTTTTACGCCAGAAAGTTTTTTAGCTGCTTCTAAATTTTTGATCTCGGTGCCTTTTTGATAATCTTCTGGATAACCATTGGCGCACATCACAACGCAAACTAATTTTTTGGTTTCGTCAAATTCTACAGTTATTTTATCTAAATTTCCGTCAATCGCCGCTTCAATTAAATTTATAAAATCAGTTTTAATTCTTGGTAAAATAACCTGAGTTTCGGGGTCGCCAAACCTTGTGTTAAATTCTAAAAGCTTAATGCCATTTTTGCCGATCATTAGTCCGGCAAATAAAATTCCGGTAAATGGGCAGCCTTCTTTTTCAAGCCCGTGTAAAGTTGGTTTGATTACTCGCTCAATAATTTCTTCTTCCATTTTTTGGCTAACCAAAGGTGAGGGCGCAAATGTTCCCATTCCTCCCGTGTTTAAGCCAGTTTCATTTTCGCCGACTTTTTTGTGATCGTGAGCAAAGCCAAGAGAGGTGAAGTTTTTTCCATCGCAAAGCACGAAATAGCTAACTTCAAAGCCATCAAGAAACTCTTCAATGATGATTTTTTTTCCAGCTTCGCCAAATTTTCCTTGAAAAAATTCGGTAATATTTTCTTCGGTTTCGGCAAGGTTTTGTGCAATCACAACTCCTTTTCCAGCAGCAAGTCCATCAGCTTTGATAACGCAAGGAAAGCCAATTTTTTTAGCAAATTCTACGGCAGAGTTTTTTTCAGAAAAAACTTCGTAAGCCGCAGTTGGAACTGAATTTTCAACCGCAATTCTTTTCATGAAAATTTTTGAGCCCTCAAGTTGCGCAGCTTTTTTTGAAGGTCCAAATGCGCGAATTCCTGCTTTCTGTAAATCGTCAACAAGTCCTGCAACCAAAGGTTGCTCAGGTCCAACAAATACGAAGTCGATTTTTTCTTTTTGGCAAAAATCAATAATCTTTTGATGTTCTTCAATTTTGATTCCCACAACAATTTCAGCGATTTCTGAAATTCCGGCGTTTCCTTGAAGTGCAAAAAGCTTTTCAAGTTTGGGAGATTTTTTGAACTCTTCGCAAATTGCGTGTTCACGACCTCCAGAGCCAATGACTAAGATTTTTTTCATTAAGAGCGAGATTTTTGTAATAATAAGAAGTCAGCCAAAACGCATGCCAACATTGCTTCGCCAACTGGAACGGCGCGAATTCCAACACATGGATCGTGACGTCCTTTGGTTATGATTTCACAATTATTTCCATTAATATCGACAGTTTTTCTAGGAATTAAAATTGAGCTAGTTGGTTTTACAGCAAAACGCACAACAATATCTTGTCCTGAAGAAATTCCTCCTAAAGATCCGCCAGAATGGTTGGAAGAAAAATTTAATTTTCCATTTTCCATCCACATTTCGTCGGCAAGTTCAGAACCTTTTTTGCTGCCAGCTTCCATTCCATCGCCAATTTCAACGCCTTTTACAGCGTTAATTGACATCATTGCCGAAGCGATTTTGGCGTCGAGTTTGTTGTAAATTGGCTCTCCCAATCCAACGGGAACATTTTTTGCAACAACTTCAACAATCGCGCCAACCGAGTCTCCAGACTTTCTGAGATCTAATAAATAATCTTCAAAATTCTTGGCGGCGATTTTATCTGGGCAGAAAAAATCATTATTGTTTATTTCAGAAAAATCGATTTTTGTGCGATCAATTTTTTTCTCGCCAATTTGGGTTAAGTAGCCAGTAATTTCAATTTTCTCACGAGCTAAAATTTTTCTAGCAACGGCTCCAGCTGCAACGCGCATTGCGGTTTCGCGAGCTGAAGATCTTCCGCCGCCGCGATAATCGCGAATGCCGTATTTTTTGAAGTAGGTGTAGTCGGCGTGACTTGGGCGAAATTTATCTTTGATGTCGCCGTAATCGCCGGATTTTTGATCTTCATTAAAAATGATTAAACTAATTGGAGTTCCGGTGGTTTTGCCCTCAAACACTCCAGAGAAAATTTTTACTTCATCTTTTTCTTGGCGTTGAGTAGTGAATTTTGATTGTCCGGGGCGGCGCTGATTGAGGTATTTTTGAATGTCAGATTCGTCTAAATCAATCATTGAAGGGCAGCCATCCACAACGCATCCAATTGCCTCTCCGTGGCTTTCTCCCCAGGTTGTGAAAGAAAAAATATCGCCAAATTTATTTGTCATTTTTTGTTTTATTTAAAATTAAAACGGGGTTTTTTCTGAAAGTTAAATGATTTCCCTCTTCGTTAATTTCTAACTCGCCAGCGCTAATATTTCCAATTTCGCCAGTTGCAAAAACGTCATAAAGAATCGCCTCTTGATCGCTTTTGTGAAAAGCTTTTTTAGCCTTTATTTGGTAAACCTGCGAATCTCCATGCTCAAATTTTATGCGAGGATTGGTCATGATTTTTTCGGTTTTGTAAGATTCTGATTTTTGTTTAAAATCTTTTACAATTTTGATTTTGTTGGATTGTCCAAAGCCATAAAAAACGTAAATAAAAACTCCGCCCACAATCAAAAAATAGCACAAAATTGTTAAGAAGTTTTTGATGCGTAAATGCGAGTAAAAGAGTTTAATAATTTCTTCAGTTTTAAGATCCATTTTGACGAGTTTGTTCAATTACAACAGAAAATGATTCAACTGAATCGATAACTCCAACTTTATCAACCTCAAGCTTGCAACGCTTTATTCTCTGATCAGACATAATCACATTCATTATTTCTTGGGTCATTTTTTCGATGAGATTAAAGCGTTTTGTTTTAATAAGATTTTTGATATTTGTTGTGATGATTTCGTAGTTAATTGTGTCGTTTATGTCATCGCTTTCAAGACTGAGGTCGAATTCGCTCTCAATCTCGGCGTTGATTATAATTTGGCGATTAAAATTCTGCTCCCAATCATGAATTCCAAGATTAGTGTGAAGCGTTAGGTTTTTTACTCTAATTAACATTGAAATTTAGAAGTTGCGAAAAAAGTTGGAGCTACAATTATCTCCTTTGCAACCCTTAAGTTTCAAGCTTCTTTCTTTAAATGAATAATAAAATTATCAACTTCCCTCAAAAAAAATCTCAAAAAAATCTTAAAATGCTTTTTTTAGTAATAGTTTTCGGAGCCTTCGCCGGAATGTTTTCGTGGCAATATTTTGTTGAAAATGTTGCTCGAGTTGATGTGCAAATTCCTGAGTCTAAAAATATCACCTTTAACAGCTCTCCTTCAATTTCTATGACCACCGCTCAAGTGGCAAATGAGTTTGAGAGTTCAGAAAATAAACCAATTCTACTCTACATTTACACAACCTGGTGCCAAGTTTGTTCAAAAAATTTTTCGGCAATTAATGAAATTTCGCGCGAGTTTCAAAACACAGAATTGCGCGTAATAACTTTGGCGATTGATCGTAACCTTGATGCAGAATCTTTAAAATCTTATCTTGGTCAATATGGTGAAATTTATTTTGAGCCAAGATTTTTGGCTTTTAAAGATGGGTTTGTGGAATTTTTGCAAAAGCAAAATATTTCCTACAATAATAGAATTCCTTTCACAGTTTTGCTTTCTAAAGATGGCGACGTGGTAACAAAATTTTCAGGAATGAAAAGCAAAAATTATTTACGCAATAAAATTATCAAAGAGCTTTACCTTTAATCAAATATGACTTTTCAAATCAGGTTATTTAACACTCTCTCTCGCAAAGAGGAGGCTCTAGCGCCAATCGACCCAAATCATTTAAAAATATATGTTTGTGGTCCAACTGTTTATGATCGCCCGCATCTTGGAAATGCGCGCTCTGTTGTGGTTTATGATTTATTATTTCGCTTCTTAAAAAGAACTTTTTCACAAGTAACTTATGTTCGCAACATAACCGACGTTGATGATAAAATTAACGCCGCTGCCAAAGAGCAAAAAATTTCTATTCAAAACCTCACTAATAAAATCACTGATCTTTTTTATTCCGACATCGACGCTCTGAACGTTTTGCGCCCAACTCATGAGCCGCGCGCCACAACGCATATTCCTGAAATGATTGACATGATTGAAAAGTTAATCGCCAATAAAAACGCTTATGTTAGCGACGGTCACGTGCTTTTTGATGTCGCTTCTTACGCCAATTACGGCGAGCTTTCAAATCGCAATCTCGACGAAATGATCGCTGGCTCTCGCGTTGAAATTGCTACTTACAAAAAAAATCCGCTCGATTTCGTTTTGTGGAAACCAGCTGACGCAGAAGACGATATTTCTAGCGTTTTCGAAAGCCCGTGGGGAAAAGGTCGCCCCGGTTGGCATATTGAATGTTCAGCAATGAGTTCAAAATATTTAGGTGCAAATTTCGACATTCACGGCGGCGGAGCTGATTTGCAATTTCCTCATCATGAAAATGAAATTGCTCAAAGTCGCTGCGCCAATCCAAATTCGCATTATGCTAATTTTTGGATTCATAACGGTTTTTTAACTGTTGATGGCGAAAAAATGAGTAAGTCGCTGAAAAATTTTATCACCGTGCGCGACTTGTTGGATAAAGGAATTTCTGGCGTGGTGATTCGTTATTTACTGCTTTCAACGCATTATCGCAAACCCTTCGATTTCAATCAAAAAGCTTTAGATGACGCAAAAAAATCTTTAGAAAAGTTTTATGCAGTAATTCAAGATTTGCAAAACTTTCATCCTCAAGATTTTCGCTCTGAACTTGTTGCAGGTTCTGAAACTCTGAGCGCAAAAGTTTTATCCTGCTTGGCGGAAGATCTAAACATCTCAAAAGTAATTGCTCTGCTGCATGAAACGGCGAAAGAAATTAAAGCAAATAATAGTCAAAATCTTAAAATTGAATTTGCTGAAGCGTTAGATTTTCTTGGCTTAATTGATCGTGAAGCAAACGAAGAAAAGGTGGAAAGAGATGATGTTGATGAATCTGAAATTGAAGAGCAAATTTCTTTGCGTTTAAAAGCGAAAGAAGAAAAAAATTTCAAACTAGCGGATGAAATCAGGCAGAATATGCTTGCAAAAGGAATTGCGCTTGAGGATATTTCAAAAAATAAAACCATTTGGAAGCGTTAATTAAATAATTAAACCTAAAAAATATGCGAACTAGAGGACGAGATTTTGGAAGTTACTCAGAATCAGAATCAGAAGATGAGAAAGATTCGTATTCCGATTATACAAATCAATATTCCCTCTACAATAACCTTAGAAGTAAGAGGGACGTTGTTGTTGATAAGAACTTAGAAATCAATGTTTCGAGAGGCATTCGTGGTTCGTTACAGAGAGAGCCAGTCTCTAAAAATCTGCCCCTAGGAGACGTAATTGACGCTTTATTCTCAATGTCTTCCAAAGAAGAAATTGCGATAAGGCTTAATCCAAAATCTACCGCCGAAACAATTATAAGAAGACCATCTAAAGCTGAAGGAGATAAGGGATATTTTGCGGTAATGACGCATAATGGAGAAACCTACAAATTAAAGAACGAAGACTATACTTGGAAATCTGGACCTATCGCAGCTTTATCAAAAAAAGATACCAGAGTTGTTTTTGAAAGAAGCGGCACTTTTTTTGGAAAGTGGAGATCTCGTTCGACGGATCATGTTGGTTTTAAAGAGACATTTCTTGGCAATCTCGGATTATCAATGACTAGTCAAGTTGAAGTGGAGTGTAGAAGTCTTCTTGATAGTCGCGTTGCGTTGAGAGAAATGGCAAATATCTTAGAAGATATTGATTGGGACACGGTGGGAAGGTCGTCATATCTTGATCCAAAAAAAATGGCGTTAGTTGATTGCGTAAGATATGGCGCTTTTAATAAAGCTCCTCACCCAGGTTTATCTTCCTACTCATCCCCAAAAACAAATGGAGAAACTGTTAAAGGATTGTCTTTTGCCAGCGATGGCAAAACTTTTGCAATAAGGGCTGATGAAAATTCTAAAACACTTGTTTTTCTTAAAATGGACTACAAGTCACGTCAGAAAGAATGGGTGGTTGCGACCCCGCAAGAGTTGAGTGATCATAAAATATATGACAAGGCGATAAAGCTTTTCGGAATTGACGAGGCTGCGTATCAAGAGTTTAGTAAAGTTCACCATGAAAATTTAGGAATTCCTTATAGAGAAAGGCCGGAATCAGCTTCCTTTGCAAGATCTGGTAATTTTTTAAGTTCTGCAAAACTTGCTTCAAAAGGATTATTTAAATTGCCAGAAGAGGAAGTGGCAAAAAATGCTTTTATTCTCGCTGCTCATCATGCGGGGTTAACCTCTGGGCAAGCTTTTGAAATTCTTTTTAACAGAACTAATTTAGACGACGGTACTTTTGAAGAGGAATTTAACCAACAGCTTAATAATGCTGGAATTCGTAAAGAGGAGGTGAAATTCAAACAAGAAGATGTCGACAATTTTTTTGAAAAGGACGACAAAAAGTTTACTCCACGCGAAGTGCTAGCGGCTACAGATGTTTTAAAAAATGTCAGTCAACCTGGTAGGTCACGCTAAGAGTATTGTCATCAGCTAGATCTCGTACTTTGGCAATCGAAGGCTTGATAAAAAATTCCATAGTTAATCTAACTTTTTCTTTTGGCTCTAAATAATAAGTTTGGGAGCAGAGGCAGCTAATGCGTTCGATGTGATCGGTGAATTCTTTGGGGTCAACTATAAATTTTGGTCGAAATTTGATTGGTTTGTTGGTGGTGTTTTTAGCAATGAAGGTGATGGTGTTTAACCTGTTTGTGACGGTTGTTAAATTTTGTTTTAAAGAAAAAAAATCAAGATCGGATCGGTAATTCTGAACCCTAACATCTATTTCCAACTCTTGCGATCCTTCTGTTCTTGGCAAATATTTTGAAAAATAAATTGGCTGGCAGTTATTTCCAAAAAGGCAAAAGCGGTTATAAATTTGAAGCGAGATGAAGCTTAATATAAAAAAAGCAAATAGTCGTGTAAGAAATTTGGCTTTTGGGCTCATTTTATTTTTTTAAAATTATTTTGATTTGTGTTTTTTAAAACGTTGAAATCTTGAAATCAAATTTAACCCAGAATACCAAATTTCAAAATTCAAAATGACAAAAATTCTATTTAACGAACCATTTAAAAAATTTTCTCAATGGTTTGAAGCAGCCTCTGCAGCAAAAGAAATTATTGAACCAACCGCAATGTGTTTGGCAACGGTTGATAAAAATAATTCACCAGCAGCTCGAATGGTTTTGTTGAAAAAATTTGACGAACGTGGTTTTTGTTTTTTTACAAATTTAACCAGTCGCAAAGGCGAAGAATTGCAAAATAACCAAAATGTTGCTCTGTGTTTTTATTGGGGTCTTTTGGGAAAACAGATTCGAATTGAAGGCAAAGTTGAGCCGGTTTCAAAGCAAGAAGCTGATGAATATTTTGCCTCCAGAAGGAGAGACAGCCGAATTGGAGCTTGGGCTTCAAAGCAATCGCAAGAAATGCAAGAATGGAGTGAATTTGAAGAAAGAATTCTAGAAGTGACTAAAAAATTTGAAGGACAGGAAGTTAATCGCCCCGAATTTTGGTCTGGTTTTAGAGTTGTGCCAAAGGCGATTGAGTTTTGGCAAGAAGGTGAGTTTCGAATTCACAAAAGAGAAGTTTATGAAAAGTTTGAAGATGGCTGGAAGATTAGGAAGATTTATCCTTAGAACCCATCTAATATCTTTTTTACTTCCCTTAATTACAAAAAAATTACAAAAAAATGTCCGAATCAGATTTTTTACAACGTTGCGAAAACACCCTAAACAAACTTTCGGAAGAGTTGGAAATTCGTGATAAAAATTCGAAACTGGATGTTGAATATTCAGATGGAATTTTAACAATAGTTCTCGAGGCAACTTCAAAAACCTACGTAATCAACCGTCACGGAGCATCGCAAAAAATATGGTATTCATCGCCTTTTACAGGAGCTGACTATTTTTCTTTTGATGAAAACTCGCAAAACTGGCTTGATTCTAAGGGCGAGAAGCTTGAGGTTAAACTCTTAAGCGAGCTGCAAAAAATTCTAAACTAAAATCTTAATCAAAAATGACTAAAAAAATTCTCTTAATCGAAGGCGACGGTATTGGTCCGGAAGTTGTTTCGCAGGCTAAAAAAGTTCTCGAATTTTTTACAAAAAACAGCGACAAGAAATTTGAAACTGAAAATGCGCTTTTGGGCGGAATTGCTTACGACCAAGTTGGAACTCCGTTTCCACAAGAAACCGTAAATTTAGCGCGCGAATCTGACGCGATTTTGCTTGGTGCGGTTGGCGGTTTAAAATGGGAGTCTCTCGAGTATAAACATCGTCCTGAGCGTGGTCTTTTGGGAATTCGCAAAGAGTTGGAGCTTTTTGCTAATCTGCGTCCCGCAAAAGTTTTTTCAGCTCTTGCTGACAGCTCAACATTGAAACGCGAAATTGTTGAAAATCTTGATATTATGATTGTTCGCGAACTTACGGGAGACCTTTATTTTGGTGAACCGCGAGGCGTCACAACTTTGGCTGACGGTTCTCGCCAAGGTGTAAATACCATGACTTACAACTCAAAAGAAGTTGAAAGAATTGCGCGCGTTTCTTTTGATTTGGCAAAAATTCGCGGCAAAAAACTTTGCTCAATTGACAAAGCTAACGTAATTGAAACCACAGAAATGTGGCGCGAAGTTGTTACTGAAATTGGTAAAAAAGATTATTCGGAAGTTTCTTTGTCGCACATGTATGTTGATAATGCTTCGATGCAATTGGTTAGAAATCCTAAGCAATTTGACGTAATGCTTACCGGAAATATGTTTGGCGATATTCTTTCTGACACTGCTTCAATGTTGACTGGATCTTTGGGAATGTTGCCATCAGCTTCGCTGGGCGCAAAACAATCAAACGGAAAACAATTTGCGCTTTATGAGCCAATTCATGGATCGGCTCCAGATATTGCTGGCAAAAATATTGCTAATCCAATCGCAACAATTTTGAGTTTGGCGATGATGTTTAGATATTCTTTTGAATTTGCTAAAGAGGCGAATTTGCTAGAAGCTGCAGTTGAAAATGTTTTAAATAAAGGAATTAGAACTGCGGATATTGCAAATGCTGGTGAAGAAAAAATTTCTTGCTCGCAAATGGGCGACAAAATTATTGAAGAGTTGCAAAAACTGACTTCATGAAAAATTACTTAGTAGTAAAAAATCAGAAAAATTTAGGCAGAATGGCGCAAGTCATCTGCCTTTTTTTTGTTATTTTTTCGTCTAATGTTTTTGCTCAAACCATGCGTCAAACAACTTTCGATAATCGCAACATTTGTGAAGATTCAAGGGGTGTTTGGCGTCAATTTGGAAACGGTTGTGCTGATAATTGCGAAGCGCAATTTGATCGCTTTAACATTTGTACGCAGGTTTTGACATTTTCTTGTGATTGCGGAAAAAGTCGCTGCTGGAATGGTGATGCCTGCATTTCTATGCAAGGGTATAAAAAGTTTTATGATGTTGAGCAGGAGAAAAATCAAAAGTTAATTGATGAAGCTAAAGAAAAAAGAAAAGCAGATGCTAAAGCTAATAAAGCGGCAATAATGGCAAGGTTTTTGCCAAAAGATGCAAACGGAAATCCAATATATCCGGTGCAAAATGTGACTCCAAATCCATCTTCTCCAGTGGTTCAAAAACCTAACGATTCTGAAACTCCAACTTCGCCAATAACATTAATTGCGCCAGACAAAATTACTGAACTTCCGCCTCAACAAGAGCAAGTTAAGCCAGAAGATCTGGATAAAGAAGTTGAATTGCCGCCATTTATTTTGAAAAAAATGGCGAAAGAAGAGGCTGAGCAGCAAAAAAATGAGCAGCAAAAAAAAGTTGAAGATTCTAAGTTGTTAATAGAAAAATCTCTTCCTCCCGGATTGCCTGTAATTCCATTGCCAAATTAATTAAAAACGCAAAATGCCGGATAAAATTTATAAAATCATTTTCCGATTATTTGTTCGTTTTTTTGGGCTTTGCCTGGCTGTTTTTTCTTTGGTTTTTTCTTTGGCGCTTTTTAGTTTTGATTCAGAAGATCCTTCCTTCAATACCGTTTCCACCACAGATAATGTTAATAATTGGATGGGAAGTTTTGGTTCGCATATAGCGGATTTATCGCTACAGCTTGTTGGAATTTCGGCATTTGTTTTGGCTCTAATAATTTTTAGCATTGGCACTAAAATAAGTAGTCGTTTTGGCGCTAGAAATCTATTGCCAAAAATAATTCTCACGCCTTTTTGCATTTTATGCTGGTCGTTATTTTTTGCGACTTTGCCTCAACCGAGTTGGTGGGAATTTAATGGGTTTGGAGGAGTTAATGGACAATTCATTTTGGCAAAAACAGCTTTTATGCCTGTTGTCGCTGCTTCTATTTTTGCATTTATTTTTTCGGTAATTTTAACCTCAATCATAATTGAAATTTCTTTTGGTGATTGGGTTTATTTTTTCAGATATGCTTTTGTTGCTTCGCGCTTAATGTTCGAGCGCTTAATTAATATGTTCAAAGACGATCAAGTTGAGTTCAAACCAAGAGATGATGAGGGTAGAAAGATTGTGGAATATGAACCTGAAGAGGCTGAAGAAAGCTCTGAAGAAGATTTGGAGGAAGAGAGTCGCGAAGATTTAAAGGCAAAATTAATTAAAGTTAGCAAAACCAAAAAGCCAAAAAGAGCAGCTAAATCAAATTATCAATTACCGACAGCAGATCTTTTAACTGATCGCTCAGCAGAAAATAAAAATAAAAAAACCAGCAAAGAAATAGTGGAAGGTCAGTCGGAAATGTTGCTGAAAGTTCTGGAAGATTTTGGTGTTTACGGAACCTCACTTGGTGCAAAAGTTGGTCCAGTGGTTACTTTGCATGAATTTGAGCCAGCTGCAGGAACAAAGGCTTCGCGGATAATTGGTTTATCTGACGATATTTCTCGCTCAATGAGTGCAGTTTCGGCGCGTATTGCGGTGGTGTCCGGTAAAACTTCAATTGGCATTGAGTTGCCAAATCAGAAGCGCGAAATGATTTTTTTCCGCGAATTGATTGAATCAAAAGATTATAAATTTTCGCAACATGCTTTACCGATTATTTTAGGTAAAGACATTGGTGGCGAAACCATGATCGCGGATTTGGCAAAAATGCCGCATTTATTGATTGCAGGAACAACTGGCTCAGGAAAGTCAGTTGGTTTGAATGTGATGATTTTGTCGATTCTTTACAAGATGCGACCTGATGAATGTAAGTTTATTATGATTGATCCAAAAATGTTGGAGCTGTCAATTTACGATGGAATTCCTCACTTATTGTCGCCAGTTGTGACTGAGCCAAGCAAAGCAATTATTGCTTTAAAATGGGTGGTGGCAGAGATGGAAGAGCGTTATCGATTAATGTCGAGTTTTGCGGTGCGAAACATTGCGGGCTACAATGAAAAAGCAGAAAAGGCCATAATCACTGGCGAGAAGCTTTCTCGCAAAGTGCAAACTGGATATGACCCATCAACAGGTCAGCCAATTATTGAAGAAATTGAATTTGAGCCGAAAAAGCTACCTTTCATTGTAGTTATCGTAGATGAAATGGCTGATTTAATGTTAGTTGCTGGAAAAGAAATTGAAGGATCGATTCAGCGTTTGGCACAAATGGCGCGGGCCGCAGGAATTCACATCATTATGGCAACTCAACGTCCTTCAGTTGATGTTATTACAGGTGTTATTAAAGCGAATTTTCCAACGCGTATTTCTTTTCAGGTTACGTCAAGAATTGACAGTCGCACAATTCTTGGAGTTCAGGGGGCTGAGCAGTTGTTAGGTCAGGGTGATATGATTCACATGTCTGGCGGCAGCAAAATGACCAGGGTTCATGGGCCATTTTGCTCAGATACGGAAATTGAAAATATTGTGAATTTCATCAAGAGCCAAGATTTGACTGAGTTTGAAGAAAATGAAAAGATCTCATTCGATATGCCTTTGCCAAGTTCTTCAGGCGGATCTTTTGATGAAGATTCAGATGGTGGCGGAAATAGCGATGAAGATCTTTATCGTAAGGCGGTAATGATTGTGCGTCGGGACAAAAAACCTTCAATAAGTTATGTTCAGCGTCAGTTGCGCATTGGTTACAATCGCGCTGCAACTCTAATTGAAAAAATGGAAGAGCAGGGAGTGATTACGCCGCCAAGCGTTTCGGGGAAAAGAGAAATTATTGAGGAATAATATATCAAGCCACTATCTCTTGATCTAGACACTGTTAGCTAAATATGGGATAAAAATAATTAGCTAACAGTGTCTAAGTAACTTCGTCTTTTTGGTATTTAACAATGCCGCTGCAAATCTTTTGATAGATTTGGGATTGGCTACAAAAATTAATTTTTAAGAAAATGGAAAAAGCATCTTCGGTTTCAATTGTTGGTTTAATCACTCAAGCTGATATAATAGTACAATTAGTGATGCTGCTTCTGGTGCTGGCTTCGCTTTGGTCGTGGGCAATTATTTTTGATAAGATTATCAAGTTCAGAATTTTAAAAAGTCGCAGCGATGCTTTTGAAGATGCTTTTGAAGGCTCGGCAATGCTTGAAGAAATTTATAATGAGGCAAAAAAATCTGATAATCACCCATTAGCACGTCTTTTTATTGCTTGCATGAAAGAGTGGAAAACCAGCAATGTTAAGCAAATTATTAGTGCCGATATTGATGAAAAAAAATCTTCTCTCAAATCTCGATTAATGGGCGAGATGGAAGTTGCTTTAAATCGCGCGATGCAACGCATGGAATCTGGCTTGGGATTTTTGGCAATTATCGGATCTGCCGCACCTTTTGTTGGTCTGTTTGGAACTGTTTGGGGAATTATGAGCAGTTTTCAAGGAATTGCGGTTTCTAAAAATACTAGTTTAGCAGTTGTTGCTCCTGGAATTGCAGAAGCTTTGCTGGCAACTGCTGCTGGGCTTTTTGCAGCAATTCCGGCAGTGTTTTTTTACAATATTTTTAGCTCAAAAATTAACCAGTTTAGCGAGCGCGCACATAATTTTTCTGTGAGACTTTTGAATATTTTATCCAAAGAGTTGGATAGATAGTTTGTTAAATAAACTATTTTAAAAAAATATCCCGCT
>JACCDN010254813.1_pt1 | contig 26929 bp, 12 predicted proteins | sample 7441691 | NCBI WGS metagenome assembly JACCDN01 (sample SAMN15323439, study PRJNA562643) | freshwater metagenome | isolation source: river surface water | place: USA:Blue River Watershed | collected 2017-08-16 | reverse complement strand
TGGCTCTGCCTTCGGAAAACAGACGCAAAGGTTCCTAGACAAAGCATCAAAAACGCCCGCTCTGCTGAAGCACTAAAGCCCGTAAGCCCAACATAGAGGTAGATGAGGCCTAAGCCTAGCCCTTTAGCAGCTATGCCGAGCCTTGTATCACATAAAAACAAAGGGGCCCAGGCATTTTTCTGAATAAGCTTGCCAAGGCTCCATAGTCCCGCTGCCACAATGCCAATATGTAGGCCGCTGATGGCAAAAATGTGCATCGTACCGCTGAGTAAGAAGAGGCGCTTCGTCTCTGGCGCTAGGGTCGTCTTTCTTCCCAGGACCATTGCAGTGTAAATAGGAGCATACCTAGGCTCACAGCCCTGGTGTAGGCGTTTTTCTAGCTTCCTTACGGTAATGCCGCACCACTGTACAAAAGAAGAAGGCTCTTGGACTACAGTCTCAAAACGGCAGTAGTCTAAGATGGCCGCTGTTCGTTCCTCCTGTAAAAATCGTTCAAAGTCAGTCTTTGGCTCTAAAAGCGGCCGTAGCACCCCTTTGACTTGTACGATGCTTTCGCTTAAAAAGAGATAGGGCTGTTCTTGGTAAAGGGGGTTAGCTTTTTTTTTGGCCCTGAAGTATACTTTTTTGCCATTGAAGTCTTGTAGATGGGCCTCTTGGCTAAAAATGCGGCCTAGCCCGCTAAAATACAGCTTGGATCCGCTAAATACCCGTTCTATTTTAAGCTCCAGGCTTGCTTCTTTTGTCACAAAAAGGCTAAAAGGGGGGCTGACTGGTTTTCTATAGCTCGCATACAATAGGCTACAGCAGACTAGCCCTAAGAAGATACACCCCTTTTGTGGAAAAGCACGCAACCGACATCCTAGACCCATGCAGCCTAGGCCACAGCAGAGCACAAGCAGCCTACTGGGATTTGCCGATAAGATCACCCTTTCAGCCAGGCTATAGCCGATAATCAGGGGGATGAGGAGCCCAAGCAATGGAGTCAATGCTAGGAGGCTAGGGGGCTTTGGCTTTGTTTTGCCCTGGTTTTTTTGTTCAAGAGAAGGCGGTGCTAGGGGAGGGGTGTCTAAAAAATTCAATAGTTTCATTTTAATTTTAAGGCACCTTGAGTTCTCGTAGATAGGCCCAAAATAGGCCATTTTTATCTCCTAGAGGGGCAAAGTTTCGCCGGAGCCGAGCGTGGTTTAGTTTTTGTAAAAGGGCATAATCCAGGGCTGCTGGAGCGTTGCTGAGTAGGAGAAGGGGCTCACCCTGGGTATAGTTTGCATTAAACTGATAATCGCCTACATATTGATAAGACTCCAAGCTTAGCAGGGTAAAGAGCCACGAGGTCATTTCTGGTATAGCAGCCAACTCTGCTACCACCATGGGGGCAATGCTAGGGCTTGTTAAAAAGCGCTTATGATTACTCATGTTTAAGAGCGTCGCATTCGCCAAGGCTCCGCTCACTCCAATGGCCGTATGGCTTGTCAGCATGGGCAAGTTAATCCACCCATCCACATCGCACAAAAGCAAAGGGTTGAGGTAGCTCATCCTTTCTTTCTGAAAAGCTTCTTTCAAGCTCAAGCTAGTCTTGATATACGCTCCAAAATACTCAAGAGAGGGGAGGTTGCTCTCGTAGACCCACGCTGGGTCCCAATAGCGGTCTGTGTCTAGCGCATAAACGGGTACACCTTCAAAGCAAGTGCCCCCTTTGCTTAAGGGCGGCAAGATCCCACAGTTTCTGAGCTCTTTTTCATGAAAATCCACAATCATCATGCCTGCCTTCGTAAAGCCTCTCTTTTCAAGTGCTAAGATCAGGCCTCTTAAAAGCGGCAAGGGCGTACATAGCCCAGGGCCCGAATAAGTGTAGGTCTTGAGGCCTATCTTGCCTTTAGGGCCAGGCACGAGGGGAACGCCTCTTTCTGTTTCAAAGCGTGTGAGGGCAGCCTCTACGGCTTTATGATAGTTTATTTCGCTAAAATTCTCTAGGCTTTCCTCTATATAAATAATTTTTTCTTTTTTTAAGTCTTTCTCTGGGTGTTTGTTTGGCATAGGATCTGTTTGATCTCCTTTTGCCTGTGGGTACACCCTCTCCCCTCCAGGTTTAGCTTGGCTCCAGGCTCCGAAGCCCACATAAAGGCCCAAGCCTAGCCCTAGGCCCTTAGATAGGGTTGACATTTGTGGGAAAACGCTGAAACTAGTAGCCATCATACCCATCTTTTCTATGTATTTTTTTAAAATAGCTCTCATTGTGCTTTGTGCTAGTGTCTTTCATCCCCTAGCTTTCTCCAAGCCTAACCCCCAGCTAAAAGAGCAGAAGATTAAGGCTCAGCTCGAATTTGTCGAGCATCTTATCGATCGTGGAGAAGCCAAAGACGCTCTCTCTATGCTCGAAGGGCTGCACCAGGAGTACCCTGAAGATAGATCCATACTTGAGGTATTGTCCCACTTTTACTTTCAATCTCAGCAGTATCCTTTAGCTGCGTTTTATTTGGATAAGCTCTATCAGGTAGATCCTTCATGTACGCCTTCTTTGCTCCTAGCTGCCCAAAGCCACGCACACATGCGCAATTATCCAGCCGCTATTCATAACTATACGCTCTATCTGCAGCACCACCCCGAAGACGCCCCTATATGGAAAAATCTTGGCCTCCTGCAGCAGCAAGTAGACAACATCAAGGGGGCTGCCAAGGCCTACCTCAAGGCTTTTAATGTCCAGCGCTCTAGCCTCAGCGGGGAGGAGCATCTTCAAGTTGCCCAATGGTTCTTGGAGCTTGAAAATCAAAGACGTGCCCGTGAATTTCTCACCCATGCTCTGAAAGAAAAAGAGGTCCGGGAACGGGCGCTCGTACAGCTCATAGAGCTGGACCTAAGAGAGGCTAAATTTTCAAACGCAAAGCAAAAGCTAGCCATCCTAGAAGGCCTGAATCAAAACGCCCTGACGCTGTATCCTATAGAAAGCCTAAGAGCTCTCATCACAGAGGCCGAAGCCGCTGAAGAAGCCAGAAAGCAAGCCCTTTTAGCTGCCGAAGCCCCACCTTCTGTAGAAACTTTGGATGCTAAACCTGAAAAGCCAGGAAGTAATCCTGCAGCCGAACTTGCCTTGGCGGAGCTTATTTCTGATGAAAGCCCTGAGTCTGGCCCAGAGGCCTCTCTCCTTGCGGCAGGGCAGAACCCAGTTCCCAGTCATCCCTTATCTGCACAGCCGTCTTCTCATCTTGCTGAGGGCTCTCTACCGGCCTCTGCTACAGAAAGCACCGCCCTCCATCTTGGCTCTAGTTTTCAAAAAGACTTGCGTCTAGAGCTTTCTAGCGCAAAACCACGCGCTTTCTTAGAGCCACTCCCTATGGGAGGCCCTATAGGCCAAGACCCACTTACGAATGCCGCAGAAGAAACCCAAAACCTTCAGGAAAACGCCACGAATGAGGCATCTTTGCCGGAAGCATCTCTGTCTTCTCTATTGCCCTCAGAAGCTAAAGTTTTAGAAGCAAGTGCTCCTTGCCTGAGCGCTGAAGCTCCCGCTCAAGACTCAGCTGCCTATCCTTTACCTAAAGGAGGGCTTGAGCCCGCAGCTCTCTCCGCTCCCATCAAGGTCAGCTCTGATGACGCCGAGGATGAAAGAACTGTTTCGCTCTTGGCCCAGAACTCAAACCTGTCTGAGACAGAAGCTGACTCAGGCTTTGATACCCCCGCTCAAGAGCCCTCTCCAGCCCCCGAAGTACCGAAACTAGATCCATCATCCTTACAGGTAGATCCTGTGCTTAGTCTAGAAGAGAGCCTCCAGCAAGGCCAAGCCCTAGAGCACAATGCTCATTACAAAGATGCTATAGCCGTGTATACCAGGGCCTTAGAGGCACATAGCCAAAACGCAGAGCTGTTTTTTAGGCTTTCCAGGGCTTACTTTAGGGATAATCAGCTGGCCGAGGCTGAAAAGGCTGCTTTTTCTGCCATGCTCCAAGAGCCCCATTCTCTAGCCTATACCTTTCATTATCTTAAAATTATCCAGCATACCCTCCCCCCAGAACAGTTTATTCAACAACTACAAAAAGCAAAGAGTCGTTTCCCTCAGGCTCCGGAGCTTAGCTTGGCTCTCGCCCGCTTCTACGAATATCACCTGCATCATCTGAACCAAGCCCTCGTCTTCTATAAAGAGTTTCTAAATCAGGCTCCTGCAGACCATCCTAAGCGTGCCGAGGCCGAAGAGGCTCTCCAGCGTCTACTTTAAGTGATTCTTTTATTTGCGCTAATAGAGCCCAACCTCTTCCTTACACGTTTTTGGACCCCCTCTTATGATCCAAGAGGGCAAAAGCTTGAAGGGTTGATCTTACGTATTAGACCTCTTGCAGAACCACGTATTTTGGTTTCTGGGCGAGGCCAAATAAATGAGGAACCGGCCTGTCCCCCGAAGCTCGTAGAGCGTAGGAGGAAGTGTACACAAGCGTACATGAGGATTCCGAGCTTATTTTTGACGAACCCAGAGAGCAAAAGACAATGGTTATGCAAGCGGTCTATTGAACCCATGGTGAAAAGCGCTTATGCCTATTATTAAAAGAGAGAGCATTGAGGAGCTTCGCTCCAAGATAAATATATACGATGTTGTGGCTCCTTACGTGCAGCTCAGGCGCCTGGGAGCCAATTGGCGTGGCCTTAGCCCTTTTAATGAAGAAAAGACGCCTTCCTTTTACGTCTTGCCTCAAAAAAATATTTTTAAGTGCTTCAGTAGTGGCCATGCTGGAGACGTGTTTAAATTTGTCCAACTGAAAGAGCACCTCAATTTTAATGAAGCGGTAGACTGGCTGGCTCGGCGTTTTCACCTTTCTGTGCAGTACGAAAACACAGGCCTAGCGGGGGGAGAGCAAGCGTCCTTAAGGAAGGAGCTATTTTTGATCCATGAACTTGCCCAATCCTACTACCAAGAGGCTTTTAGGGCTAAAAATGAAGTGGGGGCAGCCATTCGCTCCTATTTTTTTGACACTCGTGGCTTTACTCCCTCTACAGCTGAGGCCTTTGCTATAGGCTATGCCCCAGTGGGGGATCGGGGGCTGCTGACAAAACTTTTAGGCCATTCGCTGTCTTTTAATGCGCTAAAGCAATCAGGCCTTTTTTACTGCAGGGAGGGGGATATTCACCCGAGCACTTTAAAGCCTCGGTTTTCTGGCCGTTTGATGATACCCATTCGGGATGTTCAGGGCCGGACGATTGCTTTTACCGCTAGACAAACGTCTCTGACCCCGTCTTCCGATGCGACTTACGCTGCTAAATATATCAACTCTCCTGAAACACCTCTATTTAGCAAATCTTACGTGCTTTTTGGCCTGGATATAGCCCGCCAGCATATCAAAGAGCATGAGCCTTTTGTACTCGTCGAGGGGCAGCTGGATGTGCTTCGCTGCTGCGAAAAGGGCCTCTTTACTGCAGTAGCCCCTCAGGGCACAGCCATTACGGAGCATCAGCTGAATCTCATTCGCCGTTATACGCAGAGTTTAGACTGTTTTTTGGATGGGGATAAGGCTGGCCAAAAAGCAGCACTTCGTCTTTTGCCCCTCGCCTTACAAGCTGGCCTAGACTTACGCTTGCTGGTCCTCCCCCCAGGGGAAGATCCCGATAGTCTTTTGTCTAAGGAAGGCCTAGCCGCTTATAAAAGCTGCCAAGCTGCTATGGTAGGTCCCATGGCTTTTGCCCATAGTATGTTCTTATCCAAGGCGAGTCCCAGCCCGCAAGAAAAGTCCGCCGCCTTAGAGCAGATCTACAGTATCTTACAGTCTTGCGACTCTAGAGTAGCTCGCCAAGCCTATTTAGCAGACCTTGCCCGCCTAGCCAGCATGGATGTGTATACGCTAGAGTTAGACTTTGCCGAATATATAAAAAAACAAAAAGTGCAAAATAAGCTTGCTTCTTCACCCGTAGATGTTAGAAATTCTAAAAAAATACTCAGCGAAAAGCTAACTACCGCTGAGTATGAGCTTCTACTCCTTTTATTACACCACGAAGATCTAGTCTTACCCGTAGCCAAAGCATTAGATCCCGAGTATATCCAACTCTATTCTTTATATGGTCGCCTTTTATCTAGATTTATCAATGAAATCCGGGAAGGAATCCGGGAGCGTCTTAGCCCTCTGGAGGAGCTCCTTGAAACGGAAGAAGAGTACAACCTTACCTACACCCTTCTTGCCCAAGAGCCACCCTTTGCAAATCCCCATCAAAGCGCCAACGCCTGTATCAAAAACATCTTTTCAAACTACATACAGACTCGTAAAAAAAATCTTGAACTTTCCATCAGTTCTCTCCCTTGTAATGATCCTAAACTTCGGCCTCTGCTAGAGGAGCGCCTGATTTTAAGGAAAATGCAAAACGAAGCACCGAAGATCGAATCTCAATTTTAAAATAATGGTCAAGGTAAAAAAATACAGCACCCAAAAGGCAAACAAGGCTGAAGACAAGGCGATAATCCCGCCCTCTCTAACCCTGGGTGATGGCCTGAATGAGAAGACAAAGGCCCTCATCCGTCAGGCAAGAGAGCAAGGCTATATTACAGCACAGGATATCAATAATCACCTCCCAGAAAGCGTCAATGACCCCGAGGAGATCGGAAATATCATCAACATCCTGGAAAACCTAGAGATCGACATTCTGGATACCGAGGAAGTTGAAAATTATAAGCTGCGCCTCGCTGAGGTAGAAGAACGGCAAGCTAAAACTGCTCAAAGCGACGCGGATGACCCCGTTCGCATGTACCTCAAGCAAATGGGGCAGGTGCCTCTGCTCTCCCGAGAGCAAGAAGTGGCTATCTCCGTTCGTATAGAAAATGCCGAGATCCAGGCCCTATCTCATATCTATACGCTCATTCCCTTCATTCGCTTACAAGTAGATCTGATTGAAAAGCTCATCCAAAAAGAAGAGCGCTTTGACCGTATTATCCTAGACAAAAAAATTGATAACAGAGAGCAATACTTTCAGGCCATACCAGCGCAGTTAGAAAGCGCAAAGAAAATTATCGCCAAGCTCGATAGGCACTACGAGGCCATGGCGAAGCTACAACATGCATCGGAAAAGGAAAAGTCCAGGAAAAAGTATGAGAAAATTCAAGAGAGTTTAGTGCCGATTTTTCAATCCTTTTGTATCAAGCTAAAAATATTTGAAGAGCACCTCCAAAAAGTGCTTGGCCCCACGCTAAAAGAGCTAGAAAGTAATCTCGAGAAGGAAAAAATCTTAAAGAAAGCAGGGACGACCCATAGGCGTTATAAGTCCATAGATCCCGAAGCCCTTCAAGCGTACTTTGATGGCGTAGAGGCTAGCTTTCGCATATCGCCCCATAAGCTGTCTACCACTATAAAGGAAATCCGTAGCAATATCCGAGAGGCCAATAAGGCCAAGACTGAAATGGTGGAGGCAAACCTTCGCCTGGTTATCAGCATCGCCAAAAAATATACCAACCGTGGCCTTTCCTTCTTAGATCTCATCCAAGAAGGCAATATGGGCCTCATGAAGGCAGTAGAGAAGTTTGAGTACCGTCGTGGTTACAAGTTTTCTACCTACGCCACATGGTGGATTCGCCAGGCTATTACCCGTTCCATTGCAGACCAGGCCCGGACAATCCGTATCCCGGTGCATATGATAGAAACGCTCACCAAGGTCATGCAGGTGCAAAAGCAGCTCTTGCAAGAGCTCGGGCACGAGCCTACGCCGGATGAAGTCGCGGAGGAGATGGACCTTCCCGTAGACCGGGTGCAGACTATCATGAAAATGGCACAGCAGCCTATTTCCCTTCAAAGCACTGTGGGAGACAGCGAAGATACCACCTTTGGGGACTTCATTGAAGATAAATCCGCAGACAACCCCTATGACATGACAGTATCTAGCCTCCTGCGAGAAAAGCTAGTAGACGTTCTGGATACGCTGACGGAGCGTGAAAAACTGGTGCTAAACCTCCGTTTTGGCCTCCAAGGGGGCTTTAGCCGCACCTTAGAAGAAGTAGGCCGTATATTTAACGTCACAAGAGAGAGAATCCGTCAAATAGAGTCGAAGGCACTCCGCCGCCTCCGTCATCCTACGCGCCTGCGTCCGCTGGAAGGCTTCTTAGAGAAAGATAAAGTACAGGAAGGCGTCGGGATCGAATCTTTCCGGAAGAAACCTTAAACCCTTAGGCCTTCTAGGGGCTAAAAAAGTTCTTCAGGAGAAAAGGTAGATCCCCAGGTCTCCAAAACACGCTTGCTACGTGCGCTTAAAAAGAAGATAATAAGCCTCCATTCTTATTCCCTTCTCCCTCTAACCCCCTCAGCACTATGGAAGAAAGCATAGAGGCCTTTTTAAACCTCTCACAAGACTTGCGGGCTGTAGCCAGAGCCCTGCATGCTAAACAGGTCAGAAACAGCATCGTTTTCTTTGGCTCTGCGCGCATCCCTAGCCCAGAAGATGCAAGATCAGCCCTAGATGCCCTCCGTGCTACTGGGCCAGTGGCGCCTGAAGTGCTGGCCAGGGCAGAAAAAGCGCTCGAGATGTCCCAGTATTATACGGCAGCCGAAGAGCTTTCTTACCAGCTCTCGCTGTGGGCAAAAAACGGGCCTAGAAAGGAAGATGCATTGGTCATCTGCTCAGGCGGAGGTCCTAGTATTATGGAAGCAGCCAATAAAGGGGCTCACCGCGCCCAGTGGCATTCTTTAGGCATTTCTATTAATAAGTTAAAACGAGAACAAAAGTCTAATCCTTTTCTCAGTCCTGGGCTAGATCTTAAGCTCGATACCTTTATCCTTCGCAAGTTCTGGCTCTTGTATTTCATGAAGGCCGTTATCGTCTTTCCAGGCGGCTACGGGACGCTAGATGAAGTCTTTGAAGTCCTAAACTTGATGTCCACTGGGAAGATGAATCCCCATACTCCTTTTGTATTTTTTGGCTCTAGCTATTGGAATAGCATTCTTCATATCCATCGGCTGGTAGAGTATGGGACGATTAGCGCTGAAGAAGCCCAGCTTTTTTGCTTTGCCGATAGTGTCGAAGAGGCCTTTTCATTAGTTACCCAGAAGCTAGAGCAAACCTTACTGCCCTAGAGTTTTAGGGTTCTACCGTCAAAAGGTTCAGTTTTGCTAAAATCTGTGCAATGCCTTCTTTCGTAAAGCACGCATAAATTTGGATAGACGAATAGTCACCCTGCTCTATATCCACTAGCGGGTCCTTATAATATATCGTCATCTTCTCGCAGCACGCATCTGGGCTTAGGCCTAAATGGTTTAAAAAGCGTAATACTCCATTAGCTAAGGGATCTTGCCGCGCTATAATACCTTCGTGGTCTTCATAAATATCTAGGTTTAAGGTTTGCGTACACGCCGGGTCCTTGTAGACTAAGATCCCAAAGCTAGACTCTTCCGCCGCCTTTTTCCAAATAAGATCCGCTAAGGCCTGCCAAATATTTTCGAAGGTAAAACTCTCCACAAAGGCACTCACAATAGATACTTTATCACTCACTGTATTTTTAAGAAACCAGCTATCCGCGTCGATATTCTTATCATAAATGGGGGCTCTACCCTCTGCTAAAAGGCCAATTTCTATGCCTGCTATACCCAGAATACCATGGCCGATATGGGTCCTTCCATACCTATCCTGCTTAAGATTCCTATTTTTTAAGAAAGTACGCTTTTTTAGCTCTGCTTCATCGCATTCAAATGCGATCCTGAGCGCTTCTTTATCCAAGTACGGTGTCAAGGCATTGATAAACACGCCATCCGCTACATGAGGGCTATACTTTACCATTTTTCCTTTTTCTGTATAGCTAACGTCATCTTCCATCACCCAATTTTTACGTATCATATAGAGGCAGTTGTGGACTATATTTAAAGCCCGTTCCTGAGGAGCATCGACATACTGATACGCTTCCTTCACCAACAAGCCATACGCATAATCAATCGCTTGGAGTTGTCCTCCCTCACAGGTTTGGGTGTTAAATACTAGCCCGTTCATCAGTTTCTCAGCTTCTTCATAAGCCGCTGCTTCATAAGAGCCTTTTTTAAAGCCTTCGATGATACCTGCCGCCACTGCCGTCAGTTTTAAAGCATAAGTATTATCATCGGCTTCCTGCACGTTTAAGAGGGTTTTAATCACCGTATGGCGTGGATCTGTGAGTATCTCCTTCCACGTTTTAAATACAGCCAAGTAATCTTTGCGCTCTATCGTATCACTGGCACTGAGGTCATGATACTGTTGCTTGATCTGCATAGCTGACGCTACTGCTTCTAGAAAAAACTCAAAAGTGATAGCTTCATACCCCTCTTTCCATTCAGGATCGAAGACGGAGGGCAAAACATAGGCCCGATGATTCATGTATATCCTTTTATTCTGAAAGTATTCTAGACCTAGACAAGTCGCAATCTTGTCTTTCTTCGCTTCTATGATTGTCTCAAGCTGACACTCACAGGCCCGTTTTTGTAGAATGAGCTTATACAAAGGGTAGATGGTGTTGATCGCCAGCTTGCACTGAAGTATTGTCTCTATGGCTTCCCTATACACTGCTATATCATTGAGACTATATCCTAATTCTGTCCAAAGGGCTATGTGATAGTCATAAAACTCGCTTAGGGCCGCCATAGCATGCAGCTTGGCTTGATAAAATCTATCAAATGAGTTTAAAGATAGGTTGGGGGGGGATGCATTAATAAAACCCACGAAGTTTTCTTGATATCCCAGCCCTAAGAAAGCCCTGAAGAATTCTAGTGTTCCGTTCATATGCGGATCCTTAAAGTAGGCTTCTTGCAATGCCCTATATGACTTGCCATCTAGCACAAAATAAAGGGTACACAAGCGCTCCTGAGCGCTTAGACTCAGATCGTTTGCTAGCTCTACAAAAGGCGTGTCCCAGTCTTGGTTATTTATTTTTAGTTTTTGTAAAAGCAAGTCTATCTGGTCCCGATACTTTCTAAATTTTATCCAATCCATACAGTTTTTTTGCTGGCGGATATAGTCTTGAAAAATAGCGAGCAGTCCTTCTTGTTGCTTCTCAGGCGCCGGATTTAAAAAAGCATAGAGAAGTTCTTGTGAAAAGGGCAAGGGCGACCCTAGTTCTAAGGTCTTCCAGAGTATACCTAGCGCTTCGTCTAGTCTTTTTTCTGGTATATCGTGCTTATTTGTAGAGGCTTTCAGGTGCTTTATAGCCCAAAATTGTAGCGCTTTGTTCTCAATATGATGGAGTAAATCGATACGATGCTCTCTATCTATGGCACTATCCTGAAGAATACTACCATACACATTATAAATAAAACCTGCTGCCTGAGTGCGCCTCAGACCTTGAAGGATGTAAAAGAGGGTTTGACTGCCTTGCTGATAAACCTTTGCGCTGTAGGCATTGCTATCTCTTTGGTGGACCTTACGTTTATGAGACCGTTCGTTAGTCCATAAATTTTCCAGCAATACCTGATAATACACATTAAAATCTTTCCCATCCCCCTTATAACTTGAGCACACCTGTTTATGGATCTGCAAGGTGTTCTTGGTATCCATGATAGAGCGCAACAAGTCTCGGGTGTGTTCAGTCAACTGGCTCATATCGGTCTGTTGGACTGCTTTCCCCATCCATGCCATAGGTTGCTGTCTGCCGTCTAAAGCTTGGGGGCACTACAGGGAACATATACTGCTTCATAGGAAGGCAAAAATTCAGCAATCGGTACAGGTAAGGTAAAGTCCATACATTGATAATAATATTATATTATCAGTAAATGCCTATGGGTCTTTTTGTCTTATGCAAGCTTTTAATTTTTTTACGGTTTAAATCAGTGATTTTCAATGATTTATGGGTGAATCCAGGGCTGCTCTAGCTAAAGAGAGAGGCTGAAGCTGACTTATTTTAAAAGTTTTTTGACCCCGAAAAAATTTTTCTCAAAAATGTATTGACCTTTATGTTTTAGTGCAATAAGAATCGCAGTGCGTACTTAAATTTATTAATTTTGTAGCGAGCTTAGTCTCATCCCTAAATAGACCTGAAATTATTAAATTTTGCCCCGCGGCAATCCAACGCCTTCAAACTAAGTCTAACATTCTAAAAAACCTTAATTAAAACCACTCAACTTTATTCATTATGCAATTAAATAACTTCCTAAATAAATTCCGGTCTAATAACACCCACAACGCCTCCTTTGCGCCTGATACGGCTGCGGATACAAACCAACAGCAGCCAGGAGCTAACCCCCAGGCAGCCCCGGTGCAGCCATTGGCGAATGGGGGGGATTTGTCTGCCAATCCTGCTGCGAGGAATTTACAGGACTATCAGGCTCAGGCTATTCGTACTGGAGCCTTAGCCATAGGGAAGGCCAAAGAGGCATTTGAACTAGTGAAGTCAGCCAAAATCCCTGAAAAGATAGAAGCGTTTTACAGCCAGGATAGCGAAGAAGAAGCTATCCAGCGTTTTGAACTGCAGATTAGCCAGGACCCCCAAAACATAGGCTTGTATAGAGAGTATGCATGGTTTTTGAAAGATATTGGCAGGCACAATGAAGCAAGGGCAATCAAAGGGCGTATGGATGAACGTCAGGCAATGGAATCTAAGCTATTGCATCAGGTAGAGCAAAAAGTTCTAAAGCAAAAAACTAAGATTGCAGATCTAAAACAAACCATTCATTTGCAGGCTCAAACTATTTACTTGCAGGCTGAAAGGCTCGCAACTCTAGAGAAGAAGTTTGAATCTTTAGAGCCGCAGTTCCTCGATTTAGACTGTATAGACTATAGTGGCCGAACTGAGCTTCGCGACATAGATTTAATACCTCTTTTAAAGCAAAGTCCTCATATAAAGCTTTTGAACTTAATGGGTTGTCAATATATAACGAATGCAAGCCTAGCCGCTCTGAAAGGCTTGCAGCGGCTCACGTCCTTGAACTTGCAGTATTGTATCAAGCTTACCGATGCGGGCTTAGAGCATCTTGCGGGCCTAACTCAGCTGAAGGAGTTAAACTTGAATACTTGTGCTCTGCTGACCGATGCGGGTTTGCCGTACCTGTCAGGTCTGACTCAGCTCACGAATTTAGACTTGAGTTTCTTTGATGGGTTAGATGAAAGTTCCTTTTTTCACTTCGACGGTGCGCGTTTAGCGCACCTCGCGGGTCTGACTCAGCTCATGAACTTAAACTTGAGTGGGTTTTATCAGCTCACCGATGCGGGCTTAGAGCATCTTGCGGGCCTGACTCAGCTCAAGGACTTAAACTTGCATAATTGTAGAGAGCTTACGGATGCGGGCTTGCAGCACCTTCGGGGCCTGACCCAGCTCACGTCCTTAAACTTGAGTGGGTGTAAGCAGCTCACCGATGCGGGCTTGGCGCACCTTGCAGGCCTGACGAAGCTAAAGGACTTAAACTTGAGTGGGCCTTATGATAATGGTTTCAAGCTTACGGATGCGGGCTTGCAGCATCTTGCGGGGCTGACTCAGCTCAAGGAGTTATACTTGTATAATTGTAGAGAGCTTACGGATGCGGGCTTGCAGCACCTTCAGGGCCTGACTCAGCTCACGTCCTTATTCTTGGGTGGGTGTGAGAAGCTCACTGATGCGGGCTTGCAGCACCTTGCAGGCCTGACTCAGCTCACCTCGTTAGGCTTGTATAATTGTAATAATCTGACCGATGCAGGGTTGCAGCATTTTGTAGGCTTGACTCAGCTCACCTCGTTAGACTTGCGTGGGTGTCAGAAGATCACCTTCAATGCTAGAGAGCAGCTGAAGAAACAGATACCGGGGCTAAAGATTTATCACCAATAGCCGTCCACCCCAGGAGGCCAAAAGACAGGGCTCTCCCAAGAAGTCTAATCTTCTTGGCAGCTTAAGACCAGTTCCCTCGCTGCTTATCCAGCTTGAAGCTTCCCCCTTTTTTTTGCCAGCTAGGGTAAAAAAATTCTTTTAAGTGCATTTTAGGCTTGACTTTTTGTGCCTGTTTTGTTAAGCCTTTTTTAGATCGTTTTAAAGTAATTTTCTGCCTTCACTCTTTCTTTCACACAATGGGCAAAATCCATATACTGAGCGACCTTGTCGCCAACCAAATCGCCGCTGGCGAAGTGGTGGAGCGTCCTGCTGCTGTGGTGAAAGAGCTGCTTGAAAACAGTTTGGACGCTGGTGCTAGCCAGATAGAGCTCAGTATCCGAGAGGGAGGCCGTACCTGCATCTGTGTGCAAGATAATGGCTGTGGTATGCCTGAAGACGATGCCCTGCTATGCCTAGAGCGCCATGCTACCAGCAAGGTAAAGTCTTTTGATGATCTACTGGCTTTATCTTCCTTTGGTTTTAGGGGAGAAGCCCTCCCTTCTATTGCAAGTGTGGCTCGGTTTACACTCCAAACACGACAACAGGGTAGCCCTATCGGTACTGAAATTGGGGTCGATCACGGGAAATTTTTATACAAAAAGATATGTAATATCCCACAAGGCACTCGCATAGAGGTGCAGCAGCTCTTTCAGAAGCTACCCGTCCGGCTAAAGTTTCTCAAAAAAGATACTACCGAGGCTATGCATATCCAGCAGATGATGCGCCTCTTAGCCCTAGCTCATCCAGGTGTCTCTTTTAAGTACATACAGGATGGAAAGATTCTATTTCATACCCCCCCCTGTCCGAACTTAGCTGAACGCATCACCGAGCTCTTTGGCACTGCTTATAGGGAGGATATGCTCGAGCTCAGCTACAACAGTCCTGGGTTTTCTCTGGCGGGCTTTATCTCAAAGGCCCATACAGAAGGGCACTTAGGACGTAAGGAAATTTCTTTTTTTATCAATAAACGTCCTGTAGAAAGCAATATCCTGCGCCAAGGCCTCCTCGAAGCCTACCACACTTATCTGCCTTCAGGGCGTTTTCCGAAGGCCCTTCTTTTTTTAGAGCTAGCTCCTTCTGTCGTAGACGTGAATGTCCATCCTACCAAGCGTGAGGTTCGTTTTAAGAATGAATTCTCATTGAAGGCAGATCTGAGCTCTACGCTCCGGTCTTTTTTGGAAACAAGCTCTCAAGAGAGGTTCAGCAGCCTGAAAAAAGGGCAGGGGGCTCATTTTGATTATATCGAATCTGGCCCCGAGTCGGTGATGGAAATCCAGCGTTTTATCAGGAGACCTCAGGATACCCCCTCCCCCCCTCTTGCTTTTCCGAAAAATCTCTACACTCATGCCTTGACTCCCTCAAGGGTCGACCCCCTTTCTCTAAGAGCCGCTCCTCCCCCCTCGAAAGAGTCTAACGACGCCTTTCCCTGGGTCTTCCTCAACCATCTCGAAGGAACCTATAGTCTTTTTAAAAGTAAAGAAGAGCTCATTATCTTTAACAGTCTATTAGCTGCCCAGCGGGTGCAGTACGAAAAGCTCCTGGCAGAGTTTTCCTCTCCACCCCTGACAAGTCAGCCGCTTTTATTACCGATCGTCTTGCCGCTTAGCCCTTTGCAATACGCTACGTTTGAGGCTCACTCCAGCTTTCTAAAAGACATCGGCTTTGACTTAGAGCCTTTTGGCTCTTCCGAAGTCAAACTCAGCGCCAGTCCTACTTGGGTCGAAGCTACGCAAGCGCCCGCTTGCCTCTTGGATACCTTGGATCTTTTGGATAAAGAAGGCCCCCAAGACTCCCGAAGGGCCAAGAAGCTCGATCATCCTCTTTTATTAGCACATTTAGCCAAGATGGCTGCTGTCCGTACAGTCAATCCTCCAAGCAGTCCAGCCCATCTCCAGGCTCTTGCAAAGGCTTTGCTGAAATGCGAATGCCCTCTCATCTGTCCCAGGGGCCTTCCCACCCTTTTCACCCTGAAATGGACTGATATTAATAAAAAATTCTCAACAAAACCCCTCTCTACCTCCCCCCTAGCGCATTCATAAGTATATATATTCTATTTAAATAATCAAACAGTCCCTTCTCCAGCTCTAGAGTAGCCTCTAGCCAAGAAGAGCGGATGGCTGCAATACTCTCCTCTTCTCTTCCTGCCTAAGAAGACAAACCTAGCTTCTCTAGAATCCGCCCCAGATCCTCATTCCCATAGTATTCAATCAAGATCTTTCCCTTTTTTAGGCCATGAGAGAGGCGCACCTTGGTGTTAAAAAATTGGGTAATCTGCTTCTCAATAGCGTGCATCTGGGCTTGGCTGGCGGCTAAGCGCTTAGAGTCTTGGCTAGGAGCTGTCTCACTTATGGATGACTGGCCTGCCTGCAAGCGTTTTAGGGCTTTTTCAGCTTCTCGCACGCTCAGCTTCTCTTCAATGATCTTGCGGGCAAAGGTCATCTGCTGAGCCTTGTTTTCTAGGGCTAAAATCAACTTTGCATGCCCTACAGACAGTAGCTGCTTAGCCAAAAAGCCTTGTACAGTCGGGTCCAGATTCAAGAGGCGTAAGGCATTCGCTACGCTAGCCCTGGCCTTACCCACACGCTCTGCTATGGCCTCTTGGGTGAGTTTAAACTCCTGCATGAGCCGCTGAAAGCCCTGAGCCTCATCCATAGGGTTTAGGTCCTGCCTTTGTAGGTTTTCTATGAGGGCAATGAGGGCAGACGAAAGGTCATTGACGCTTATCACCCTGGCTGGCACAGCCTTAAGGCCGAGAGCCTTGCAGGCTCGCAAGCGTCTTTCACCTGCAATCAGCTCATAGCGCTTATCTTTTTTGCGAACCAAAATTGGCTGCAAAAGGCCTTCAGAGCGGATACTTTCAGCTAGTTCCTGAATGTGGCTATCGTCAAAGTCTTTCCGGGGCTGATAGGGATTATTACTAATAAGCGCTAGCGGCAGCTCTTGTATGCTATTAGAAGGGTTCTCTTCTGTCAGCAAGGTCTTTTCTACAGGTTCTTTGGCTGGAGTAGCCTCGGAAGAGGCCCTAAAAGCTTTCTTGGCTAGGGTTTCTTGTGGATGAGGGGAGTGTTGAGCGCTAGCAGCTTCTTCTATCCAAAAGTTCAGCCCTCTTCCCAAGCGGCTTTTAGAGGAGGGATCAGGCTGGTTTTTTTGTTGTGGCTTTGATTTTTTCATTTCCCTTGCGGTATAAAAATGGTTTGCCCTGGGCGCAGGTCCTTATGTGGGTCTTGGATGTGGTTAGCTGCCTGAATATAGGCTATTTTAGAGTGATGTTCCTGGGCAATTTTACTTAAAGTATCGCCTTTTTTTACAGTATAGCTGATGCCTGTTTTAGGATAGTCTAGCTCTGCCTTTGCTAGGGTAGGGATGAGGACTTTTTGCAGCTCTGCCAGCAAGGTGTTATGTTTTTGATCTAGAAGAGCTTCAGCGTCTTTTTTATGCTGGGCTAGCAGGTCTATATAGCTTTTTTGAAGCTGCTTGTAGTCTTCTTTGCTAGCTGCTAAAGCACTTTTTAGCTTCTGCTGGTCTAGTTCTACCTGTTCTAGAGAGAGCTTTAGGGCAGCTACCTGGTGCCTTAGGGCGCTGAGGTCTTGGTGGATATTCGCAAACTCTAAAGTGCCCTGGGCAGCTAATCTAGGCCCAATGCCACAGATAGCAGATATCCCTACCACGCCAAACCCAACCCATCTATACATAAAGCAGCCCATAAAGAAAAACCACGCTAGTGTGATTTTGCTTATCAGGCAAGCACTTTCTCCTTCTCTTTCATCCAAAAACACTGGCTCAAAGCTGCATCAGGCCTTGTAGCTATTTGGGCATGCTTAAGGCCTTGATTCTCATAGCCTCTGCATACTTTTTGGTTTGTTTTTGCTGTTTGTTCACATAATTTAGCCATAAACCTCAATCTCTCATTATGCGCTTAAGGACTGATTTCAGTATTTACTTTCATCAAAAATCTTGCTTAGCTCTCAGAATAAGCCTACGTTTAATATAACCCTTTAGGGTAAAACCCCACAGCGCACAAGTAGCCTCTTGCCGCTTTCTTTTAGAAGCTCTAACCTATTTCATCTATTTCATATGCACCCTTCTTCTCCCCTTGAAGCCTCCCTTCAGCTGAGTGACCTAGGGGCTTTTGAATGCTTTGAATATCCAGGCCAGTTAGCAGTAAGACCGGTAGCAGCTTATGAGACTCTGAACAGAAATAAGACCGGTAGCTAAAGCCTGGGAGACTAGGCCTTTTTGTACATATTCAAAATATAGACATAATATAAATTGTAAGTTAATTATAGAAATATGGAAATTGAGCTTAAAGGATCTAACTCACAATTCATTTTTTAATTAATCCTTTTAGGTACAACTCACCGAGTTCACTCATGGCATGGCTATTGTTTTGATGCAGAGCTTTTTCCAGCAATGCCTTTTCCAGTTCTTTAGTGGCATGTAATACATTAAAATCAGTATTGCGCTTATTGTCTAAGCAGGTGATTACAGCCGCATCCCTTCCTAATATAACCTGAGTGCTTTCATTGATTGCTGTGATAGACCTTAAAACTTTCTGCTTTTAGGCAAAAATTTTTTATCGGCCAAATATGACCCCTGCAAGACTAAAATAAAATATTTTTTACCACGAAAGCTTTGATTTATTATTTTTTTGATAATAAAATCTCAAAATTAAAAATCTTATAGTTCATCTATGGGGATGAATGCTACATCACTTCAGCCACAAAAATGATGCCCTACCCTATGCAGCTCTCTACCCTCTGAATTCGCTCTACAGGCGGGAAAAATAAGTATAACCGGAGTAAGTTTTTTGGCCTCAGCAAAATTTTTATAAAAAATGTCTTGACTTTTTCAGCTTAGTACACTAGGAGTCGCAGTGCGTGTTTTAATTTATTAATTTTGTAGCGAGATTGGTCTTCCCGATATTATCGTCTGCAAGTAATTCACTTAAATACATGAAAGACAGCACCGCGTGTGCTATAACACCAAAACCTAAATCAAAATAACCTTCTTATGAATATTACGCATAACAATAACTGCTACGCAAATAACTCCTCCTACTCTCAAGATCAAAAGAACCTAGAAGACCATGCTTCTCGTAATGCTTTCGCGGACCATCCTTCTTCTGAAACGCCCTTGTTTAAGAGGCAAGAGGGCGCCGCTCAGTTCATCATCCAAAGAGAGGGATCGGGCCAGCTCAAAGCCTTTCTAGAGGAAGCCGATGGCAGCCGCTTCCCCATTCTCCTCAAGGGCTTTCCTGACAGAATAGCCTCCAACCAAACCAAAACCTTCCGCCAGCTCTTCGCCCACACCCCTATCAAACGCACCGGCCTATTTGCTGATTTTTCTTGTGGCTTGTTGGGGGGGATGTACGAAAATGATGAGATGAACGAATGGGCGATGCAATCTTTCAGTTTAATGACCAAACTTCCACCCATTTCACCCTTATATAACAAATTGTTAATAGCTTCAGCTTTAGATTTAGGAGAAGAAGAATTGGATAAAAGGCCTTCTAAGGGTCCTTTAGCTGCTTATATCCTGGGAAAAAGTTTAGCTAAAGCTTCTATGGAAGAGTTTATAAACTTTATTAAATCAATGGACTATAGTCTTCCTTGGAATAATCTACAAAATATTTTAGTTTTTCAAATAAGAGACTTATTCCGAATACCACAGAACGAAGATCTTGAAGCGTATAATCCTGATTCTAATGGAAAATTTGAAAGGTATCTTCCTTCAGACGCAAGTCAGATCAAACAGATTCAAGAAAAGCTTGCGATTCTCTTCCTGAATGCTTCTGCAAGTTTTGAATTCTTAATGGGAGCTTTTATCCCTGCTCAATATGCTTTGGCAATCCGTCCTTCCAAAGTACTTAAAGAGATGGGTATTGAAAAACCAAGTGAATATTTCTTCGAAGCACTTTGCAAAGGCCACTGGGAAGCAGTACGGGACATTCAATTTATGGGAGTGTTTGATCCGGGATTAGTAGGTTTTATAAAAGATATCTACAATATTCGAAATACCGATTGTAATAGCATCCTATCTTCTTTCCCAAGAATAGCACATCTGAAAGAACTTTTAACAGGCCTGCAGATCATTACAACGGAAACTTTAGGCAATATAGGTTTAGATCTAACAACAGTAGACAATCAAATAAGCTCATTTTTGGGTAGCTATAGACAAGATGCTCTCACTCAAGATCAAGTTCCTCAAGTTAAAAAGATCGTTCACGAAATTTTCAATACTACTTCTTCACAAGTTCAGCTAATAAAAGGAAGCTGTCAAGGTGAACATTATAAAAACCAAGAGCTTAGTTCTATTCATTACTATTTAGATCTTATCTACAGCGAGCTAGCTCAAGCCGCTCTTGTAGTACAAGTTGACGCTTTAAAAACCACTTCATCTAAAGATAATTCAGAGGCAGAGGCCCCAATTCAAATTTATAAATCTACCCTCATTTATGAAAATGAGGTTAGAGCTGCTGAAAATTATATTAAGCAAATTCAGGATCCAGAGCTGAAAAAATATACTTATCTAGAGCTTGCAAAATCAGCTGCCATATTTAACCGCCTAGATATAAGATCAGCTCACACAGGCGATATTGAGAAAATTATTAAACATTTTATTAAAAAATCAGACAACATTCCAGAGCTTGCTTACTATCTTCTTATCAAAGGAGCTGTTGATAAAATCCTTTTTCCTGACATTTCTTCTGAAGAAAACAAACTCTATTTCGAGAAATATGCTGAATACCTATCTAAAATAGGCCCTTTAGGCAATCTAGCTATGTTCGAGATTCAGAAAAAAGTTTTATCTCTGAAATTGAATGAAGCAAATAATAATTCAATTAAAAACGAATTTACTAAAAAAATAGAGCGTTGGACTCGTGATTATTTTGATTCTAATAAGCATGCAGAATTCATAAATAAAATTTTAATACACAACCTCCTGAATTGGAGCTTTTCAACAGAGTATATCAAGCTTAATTTATTCATCCATAAATTTTTCTTTGAAGGGATTATGGAAGATGAAACGATTACAGAAGATATAAAACAAGCCATATTAGCTGAAGCCAAAAATGCTTTAGAAGCCAAGTTTGATTCTTATTATAACTTAAACATAAAGCCTAAATTGACACTAAAGCTAAAGAGAAAAGAGCAATTTACACAGTTTAAATCAAAAAAATATGGAGATAAAAATAATTTAAACCTCCAGTATAGCCTTTATTCAAAAAAAGCCCTTAAAAAGAAAGGGCATAAAGAGGAAGCCATTGCTCAAGCTAAACTCATACAAAACTACTCTCCGCTAGTAAAAAAGATCTCAGAAGACACCATAGCCTTAGTTAAAGAATTATGTGAGAATATAAAACAATCGTTAGGCACTCCCCCTACAAACTTTGAGATCTTTACACTAGGATCCTTAGCCAGGAGAGAAAGTGGGTTTTATACAGATTTTGAAGTAGGGGTAGTTCTCCAAGAAAATAGTATAGCCGCTCAAATCTATTTTGAGAAATTCTCTCAAAAGCTAGCGGATAGCTTATTCATGCTGGAAGAACACCCGGATGTGGGGATGCACGGTGCACACCTCGATACTGCCGACAACGCGCCCCCGCATAAACGTTTTGAGTTTAGAGATCTATCTGAAGACCAAATCATGAATAAAATCAGGAATGCGATAGGCCACCGCCGTAAAGGTGATGTGCCTACCGCCGGCTCTAGAATTTATCTCCTTGCCGCTGATGATTTTGTCAATCTATTTAAACACAATGCTCTTGAAGGCCTCGACGCTAGTTCTATTGAGCTGAATAGTTTCTATAACCAAGAATTACAAGCCATCAAAGCTGTATTTTATCAATATTTAGTCTTACGTAATAAGTCTGTAGATATAAGTCAAAAAAATGATTTTAAAAAATCTATAAATTTGCAGGCTAAGACCTACGACGATTTAAAACAAATCTTTAACGCTATCCCGCCAAATTCAAGAATTTCAGAATGCTTCCCAGATTTACTTCAATTAGCTAAAAAGGAAATTAAAAAGCAACTGGTTAAGGATTATATAGAATATGATTCTAAAATTAAAAATGTTGACCCAACACAATTATCTGCAGCTGAACGCTTGAGGCTGACCAAAGAAACCTTACCGTATGTAAAAAAAATATTGAATCCTCTGAGTTCAGGAGAAATTGGGGTAGCTCGTTCTGTTCCAGATCTTGGAAGAAACATTGATATTGTTTATAGCTACACAGCTCCAGGAGAGATAAAAAACTTTGATCTTATCCAAAACAGGAATGATTTCTTTTCTAAAAAGATTCCTTGTCAAAATCTTGGCATCAAAATTAATGATCCTTGGGGAATTATAAAATTAGGACCTCTGAAGCAAGGTCAGTATGTATCTTTTAAAGCTATAATTGAGCTTCTTTATAATCGCGCTTTTAAAGAAAAACTGTTCACAGATACCTTTGACCTCAGCTTGGACTCTAAGCTTCCTCTTCATTTAATCCAAAAATTAAATAAGGGGAAAGCAGCCAAGATCTTACCTAAAAAGATTGATTTGAAACGAGCTTTTTATCGCATCCCTGAACAGATCCTAACAGGTCTTTCTTGGTTTTTTAGGGAAGCCATTGAAGCAGAGGCTTCGGAAGCAGAATTAAATAAAATTGATACTTTTCAGCATTATTTATCGATTATTGACCTATTATACCAAGCAAACATCTTTTCTGAAGATTTAAAAAGAGAATTTGAATTCCTTATGAACCTAGGGGTTAAATTCCGCCTTCAGCAACAACAGAAGCTCAAAGGAGAATGCAATGAAATCTACTTGCATGAGGAGACCTGGCGCAAAGAACTCGCCGATCAGGATGCTACAATAAAAGTTCTAAAAGATAGCTTAGATAGATGGGCCTGCCTCTATTCTGAGGATTATATCTTAGAAGATAAAAATGATTATACCGATACGTTGAAAAACTACCTGGAGGCACTCAAGAAAAAGTCATATCTCGAAAAAGTAGGCCCTGATATCTTTGAGCCGGAGGAAAAAATGCTTTTTGCTCAAGGGTTTCACTCTTTGAAGCATATTGTAGACCTTACTGAGAAATGGATCAAAAATGTTCAAAAAGGAGATGAAACAGAAGGCTTAGACGGCTTCCCAAATGCCTGATAAGCCCCTACCCTCCCCCCCTCCTGCCAGTCTAAATTTTTCACTCATATTAACTAAAACCTTAACTAACTTCACTATTGATTATATGGAACGCAACAACCTTCAGCCTAATAACACCTATAACGCATCATTTGCGCCTAATACCGCTTATAATGCAATGGATCAGCAGCCCCAGCCCCAGGCAAGGCCCGTACATCCTTTTGAAAATGCGGCAGACCTCTCCTCCCATCCTTCTGCTAGAAATTTACAGAATTATAGCAGTATTCGCCCTATAGAAGGAGCGCCGGATCGCTTTGCCTTTGACCACTTATCGCAGCCAGCAAAGCTAGAGGCCATAGAAGCTGCTTTACGGCAATATGATACTCTGAATGCCGAAGAAAAAACAAAAATTATAGCAGCCGCAGTGCAATTTATAAACAGCGTTAGGATAGATGCAAAACCGTACGAAAAAGTCACCCTTTTTATAGGCCAAACTGGAGCTGGCAAGAGTACACTGATTAATTACCTAGCCGGCGCTGAGATTAAAGGCAAATGGGATGAAGAATTAAACACGGTCTCCTTGGACATTCCCAAGATGTTAAAAGACATCCGTGTCGGTCACGGTGCCGCCTCCTGCACCTTTGCTCCCATGCCCTACGAGGATACAGCAACGGGCTTAGTCTACTTTGACTGCCCTGGCTTTATGGATTCTCGCGGTATCCTGCATGAAATCATAGCGGCAAAACTCATCCAGGATGTTATCCGCAATGCTGAAAAGGTCAATTTTGTAATTACCCTTACGGAAAGCTGCCTGTCGGATAGAGGGCATATCCGTGTCCTCAAGGAAACGATAGATGTACTCGAAACCTACGCCCCCGACTTTGAGGCTTCTAAAAACAGCATGCTACTGGTGGTGACTAAGGGTGCTAACAATAAAAACTTTGGTGAACCCGGTGATGAAGAGGATGATATCAAGTATTTCAAAGCTAAAGTAGCCGGAAAATCGGGTATTTTAAATGAATTAGAAAAAGAGCTCTCCGCCTATCAAAAAGCATTCCTTCAGTTCATTCATAATACAGGCAGGTTTACCTACTCGTTTAAGGCAGATATTAAGAAGGATACACTCGTAAGTAACGCGGAAAGAGGGCGCATTATCCGTAAAATTCAAGAGCTGGAGCTGGTACCGCATCAGGAAATCTCGGGAATCAAGGTTTCACGCGATGCGGAGCTGCGGTCCATCGAGTTTGCCCAGCATATCAAAACCTGTCTAAATGGGTTAAGTGAACAGGTCGCAGAAACTGCTTTCAAAAATATTGCAGACTTTTGTTCACAAAAGGTAAACGCAGGTGCAGATTTGTTTGACCAAGATATTACGGCATTGCAAGCGATGTTAAAAAAACTTCAGCGAGCCGTGATACCCTTGGTGACCAAACAGTATGACACTGCAGAAGTATTTTTTGAGAACCTACAAGCCCTCCTGACGACTCATGACATCCACTTTGCAGAGGATACGTTGCAGGCAATACACACTACACTTGCTGATATCAAAGGCCATGAGAGTGCTCAGTCACTGTTTAGAAAAATCTGTGATTTAGATATAGAAGCTTCAAATACAAAGCTGATGTTTAGCCAAGGGTTCGTTCCTTTATCTCAAACACTGAAACGCTTAATCCCAGCCTGTGACGCTCTGCAAGCGTATCAACCCATAAAGCCCGGTCTTCCCTATATGGAAAAGCTAGCGGATGAAACTGCAAATACCCTGAAAATGGAAACTCATTTAAAACATGCCCAGGACCATGAAAAGCTAGGGCATTTCAAAGATGCAGAAGAAGCTTATGAAAAGGTATTGAAATACACACAAAATGCAGAGCACTATAAGGCTTATGCAGAGTGTGTAAAGGAAATCAGCGCTTCGTTGAAAGATGAAGCGAAAGCAAGTGCATACAAAGAAAAAGCTTCGAGAGCCTTTTATTATTTGGGGGAATTACACTTAAAAAAAGGGCAACGAGAAGAGGCTAAAAATGCTTATAAGGCCTCGTGCGACCTGGCCCTGCACGAGGCCGCTTTGCACGCTTTAATAAAGGTAGCCCGGCAACTAGAGGAAACTGCGGAGATAGCCGGTGCTTTAGAAAAGCTGGCTGATTTCTATGAACAAAAAGGAACAATACCCCTAGCCATAGACAAGCTAGAAGAAGCATTCAAAGTGCTGCCATCTGTTAAAATACTGCAAAAATTAGAAGCGCTTTATGGGAAGGATGGCGGAGAAGATCAGCAGTCCAAGTTAGATAAAACCCGGATCCTGCGTTTTGAGCTCCAAATCAGTCAAGAACCCAAAAACATCGAGTTGTATAGAGACTATGGATGGTTTTTGAAAAGCATTGGCAAGCACAATGAAGCCCGGGCAGTCAAAAAACGCATCGATGTACAGTTGCAGGCCATACAGCGTGAACTCTTTCAGGGTCTACAACAAAACCTTCAGGCCTTACAGCAAAAAATTGTCAAGCAAAAGACTAAGATTGGAGGATTAAAACAGACGATTCACTCGCAAGCTGGAAAGCTCGAAACCTTGGAAGAACAATTGCAGGGTAGCGCTAAAGGAAGTAGTGCTGCTATAGATGACCTACAAAAGAAGCTGATATCTTTAGAAATTGTTCAGCTTCCAGAGCAGGCGAAAAGTATTCGTACTTTAAATACCCAGCTTAATAAGATAAATAGCTTAAACACCCAGCTGGAAAACTTTGATAAACAAGTAAAAACCAACGCTACAGGAACTCATACAGCCATTGATGGCTTACAAAAGAGGCTTGTATCTCTAGAAACTGTTAAGCTTCCAGAGCAGGCAAACAGTATTCGTACTTTAAATACCCAGCTCGAAACCTTGAGGGGACAAGTACAAGCCAATGCTACGAGAAATGATACAGCTCATACCGCTTTACAAACAAGGGTTGCAAGCTTTGAAACGGTTAAGCTTCCAGAGCAGGCAAACAGTATTCGTACTTTAAATACCCAGCTCGAAACCTTGAGGGGACAAGTGCAAACCAATGCTACGAGAAATGATACAGCTCATACCGCTTTACAAACAAGGGTTGCAAGCTTTGAAACGGTTAAGCTTCCAGAGCAGATCAATAGGCTGAATACTTTAAATACCCAGCTCGAGACATTGAAAGGACAAGTACAAGCTAATGCTGCAAAAAATGATACAACTCATACCGCTTTACAAACAAGGGTTGCAACTTTACAAGAAAAGATTGGAACTTTGGAGACTTTGGAGAGAGAGAATCTTTCACAACAAGTCTTACAAGTCTTACAAGCCAATCCTGAAAAGACGGATTTGAGCTTAGCGCACTTTGGCATTCGGCTTACCGATACGAGCTTGCGGTATCTTGCAGGCTTCACTCGGCTCACGTCCTTAAACTTGAGTAATTGTAGCCAACTTACGGGTGCGGGCTTGCAGCACCTTGCGAGACTCACTCAGCTTACGACCTTAACCTTGAGTGGTTGTAACCAGCTTAGCGATACGAGCTTGCAGCACCTTGCAGGGCTCACTCAGCTCACGTTCTTAAACTTGAGTGGTTGTAGAAAACTTACGGGTGCGGGCTTGCAGCACCTTGCAGGCTTCACTCGGCTCACGACCTTAAGCTTGGATCGTTGTAACCAGCTTAGCGATGCGGGCTTGCAGCACCTTGCGAGACTCACTCAGCTCACGTCCTTAAACTTGAATGGTTGTAGCCAACTTACGGGTGCGGGCTTGCAGCACCTTGCGGGACTCACTCGGCTCACGACCTTAACCTTGAGTGGTTGTAACCAACTTACGGATGCGGGCTTGCAGTACCTTGCGGGCCTCACTCAGCTTACGACCTTAATCTTGAGTGGTCAGCTTAGCGATGCGGGCTTGCAGCATCTTGCGAGACTCACTCAGCTCACAACCTTATCCTTGGGTGGTTGTAGCCAACTTACGGGTGCGGGCTTGGAACATCTTGCGAGACTCACTCAGCTTACGACCTTATACTTAAATAATTGTAACCAGCTTAGCGATGCGGGCTTGCGGCATCTTGC
>JACCDN010113629.1_pt1 | contig 26939 bp, 28 predicted proteins | sample 7441691 | NCBI WGS metagenome assembly JACCDN01 (sample SAMN15323439, study PRJNA562643) | freshwater metagenome | isolation source: river surface water | place: USA:Blue River Watershed | collected 2017-08-16 | reverse complement strand
TTTACAAGATCATGAACAACACCAACATCAATGCCAATGTCAAAGCCGGAAAGGCGCTGGGCAAGACAGCATTGGATGATCTTGAAGACTGGCAAATTGGAAGCGCCGAATCGGTCACCTCAGTGTCTTCTCGATCGGCCGAGGCTGAAGCAATCGATGCCATGCCTTCTGAAACAGTCAAGAAGGCCCTACTCGAATTACCGGATAAGTGGCGAATGATTGTTTACTATCGCATCGTCGATGGCCTTTCCTACTCGGAAATTGCTCAGGTGTTAGACATCCCTGAGGGCTCCGTAATGAGTGGGCTTCATCGCGGGAAGAAAATGCTTAGAATTTTGCTTCTAGATTATGCAAGAGAAGAAGGCTACAAAGTTGGAGAGGAGGCGTAATGAAAGAGTTTGACTGCCAAGAGACTAAGAAGCACGTGCACGAATACCTGCACAACGAACTTTCGGAGCAAGAAATCTCCGAGATTACCGCTCACCTAGCCAACTGCGACAGCTGCGAAGCAGACTACGACTTAGAGTCAACAATCAATCACAAGATTGAAGAGCACTGCCAAGAAGTTCCATCTTCAGAACTTCTCGATAACATCAAGGGTCGTTTACACCAGATTTTGCGCGGCGAAGCGCACTAGTCGTTTAGAAACTAGTCGACCGCTTCAATCCCAAGCCACTCATACCAACCACGGTTGAGAACTAACCAGGCAATTAGGCCGTGACCGGTTTGTCCTGGCAGGCCGTGTTCTGAGTTGTTGAGTTCTTCGTTGAAGCCGAGGTGTTCGGCGAGTGGTCGGTAGCAATCCACAAAAGGGATGCCGCGGCGCACTGCGACATCCTCGAATCCGCTGGCTAGGTGCTCAATCTCTGGGTTTAGTTGGGGATTACGGCTTGGAATTGGGCCAACTAAGAAACTTTCGATGCCCGACTTTTTCGCTTCGTCAACGATATTGGCGATGTTGAGGCGACTTCGTGAAATCGAAATTCCGGCAGCGGGATCTGAGTTTGGCAACGCGATTACTAGACGGTTTTCGGTTTCGGAGCTGAAGCGCCGCTGCACTTCTGGCACCCAGCGCTCAGAGAGCATGGTGGTGGTTTCGCCTGGGGCCGGGAGCGCGAAAATGTCGATGCGTGGATGCAGTGCCGGAGTCTTTGCAGTTACGCGGCCGACCCAACCCATGCCTCGTTCGTCGCCTGCCGCAGAAACCAAACCATCACCAAGGATGACGATTCGGATATCGCGGCGGTCGGTCATCTTTCCTTAGCTCGCGAATGCGCGAGCGATTAGGTCTGCTTGCTCGGCAGCGTGTGTCTTTGATGATCCGGTGGCTGGCGATGCTGATGCCGGACGTGACACCAGCTTGGCAACCTGACCGTTCATATAACGAGGCAGGAATAGACCGATGTAGGTCCAAGGCCCCTGGTTTGCTGGCTCGTCCTGAACCCAAACCAATTCTGCGTTTGGATACTTTGCATAGGCTGCTTTGATTTCATCCACTGGTGTTGGATACAGCTGCTCAACTCGAACGATTGCTGTGGTGCCGTCGTTGCGCTTTTGAGACTCTGCAAGAAGATCCCAGTAGATCTTTCCAGAGCAGAACAGAACGCGCTTTACGTTAGCTGAGTTGAGTCCTTGCTCGTCATCAATTACCGGACGGAATGTGCCGTTAGTGAAATCTTCGACCGATGATGAAGCTGCTTTTAGGCGAAGCATTGACTTTGGTGCAAACACAATTAGCGGACGCTTCGGGTTGGAGTAAGCCTGACGACGAAGCAGGTGAAAGTGTGATGCTGGTGTTGATGGCTGAGCAACGGTCATGTTGTTTTGCGCGCACAGCTGCAGGTAACGCTCAATGCGAGCTGATGAGTGGTCAGGCCCCTGTCCTTCGTATCCGTGAGGAAGAAGTAACACAACGCCCGAATACTGTCCCCACTTTTGTTCTGCAGAGGAGACGTATTCATCAATGATGCTCTGAGCACCGTTAGCGAAGTCACCAAACTGTGCTTCCCAAAGAACCAGAGCATCTTTGTTTTCTACTGCATAGCCATATTCAAAGCCCATGGCTGCGTATTCGCTAAGCAGTGAATCGTAGATGTAGAACTTGCCTTGCTCGTTGGCTAGGTTGCGAAGCGGCATCCACTCCTGACCGTTTACGCGGTCGTGGAATACTGCGTGGCGCTGAACAAAGGTGCCGCGGCGGCTGTCCTGGCCAGCCATGCGAACTGTCTTTCCCTCCATAAGAAGTGATCCCATGGCTAGAAGTTCGCCGAAGCCCCAGTCGATGCCACCTTCGCGGCTCATCTCGACTCGCTTTTGCAGCAGCTGCTGCAACTTGGGATGAACATTGAACGCCGGTGGGATGTTGGCGTGAGCATTTCCAATTGCCTCGACTACCGAGCGGTCAATGGCGGTGGCGTGCTCAATAACGGTGTTTTCACTTGCAGTGGTGCCAATACCAATCGGGCGAGGCACTAGCTCAACAGCCTTGGCGTTGGCTTCGTGAACATCAACAAAAGCCTGCTCAAGCTTGCCCTGGAAGCTGTTGTTAGCTGCGTCGAACTCTTCGCGAGTGATGTCGCCTCGACCAACTAGCGACTCCAGGTAAAGGGTTCGCACTGAACGCTTAGCCTCGATGAGGTTGTACATTAGCGGCTGGGTCATCGATGGGTCGTCACCCTCGTTGTGACCGCGACGGCGGTAACAAACGATGTCAATTACAACGTCCTTCTTGAATTCCTGACGGAATTCGAACGCCAACTGTGCCACGTGGAAGACCGCTTCTGGGTCGTCTCCGTTTACGTGGAAGATCGGGATCTGGTAACCCTTAGCAACATCTGTTGCGTAAGTGGTTGAGCGAGACTCACTAGGTGGAGTAGTAAAACCAACCTGGTTGTTTATGATGATGTTGATAGTTCCGCCGACTTTGTAGCCGCGAAGCTGTGACATGTTCATTACTTCTGGAACAACGCCCTGACCTGAGAAAGCTGCGTCACCGTGAATTAGCACCGGTAATACCGGGAAGTTGTTGTCATTGATGGTGTCGAGGCGATCAATCTTGGCGCGCACAATGCCTTCAAGAACCGGGTTCACGGTTTCAAGGTGAGAAGGGTTTGCTGCGAGCGATACTCGCACTTGCTTACCCTCGAGGTTGGTGAATGTTCCATCAGTGCCGAGGTGATACTTCACGTCGCCAGAACCCTGCACAGTAGAGGTGTCGGTGTTGCCTTCGAACTCTTTGAATACCTGTCCGTAAGTTTTGCCCGCGACATTGGTAAGCACGTTTAGTCGACCGCGGTGTGCCATACCGATAGCAACTTCTTCCATGTTGGCATTGGCAGCCATCTGCAAGATTTCGTCTAGTGCGGTAATCGCCGATTCTCCACCTTCAAGCGAGAATCGCTTCTGCCCAACGAACTTGGTCTGCAAGAAAGTTTCGAAGGCTTCAGCCTCATTCAGCTTTTCTAGGATGCGAGTTTGCTCTTCGCGAGTTGGCTTGGCGTATGGGCGCTCAAGCTTCTCTTGGAACCACTTGCGCTGTGCCGGGTCGTTGATGTGCATGTACTCAACGCCGATGGTGCGGCAGTAGCTGTCTCGCAGAATCTTATAGATGTCGCGGAACGGAGCCTCTGAAACGCCGCCGAATCCGCCGGTCTTGAATGACCGGTCTAGATCCCAGAGGGACAGGCCATGGTTCAAGATGTCCAGGTCTGGGTGACTGCGCTGCTTGTACTCGAGCGGGTCTATGTCGGCCATTAGGTGGCCACGAACGCGATAGGCGTTGATTAGCTCCTGAATGCGGGTTTCCTTGTCGCGGTCGTCGCGGCTGTTGCGCTCAAAGTCGCTCACCCAACGCACCGGCTCGTAAGGAATGCGTAGGTCGGCAAATAGTTCGTCATAGAAGCCGCGCTCGCCGATAAGAAGTTCGTGAACTTTCTTTAGGAATTCTCCTGAGCCCGCTCCCTGGATTACGCGGTGGTCATATGTAGAAGTCAGGTTGATAACCTTGCCCACACCGTGCTTAGCCAGAGCCTGTTCGTTCATGCCCTGGAACTCCGCTGGATATTCCAATGCACCGGCACCGATGATTGAGCCTTGCCCCTGCATCAGGCGAGGAACCGAGTGAACAGTTCCGATTCCGCCAGGGTTGGTCAGCGAAATAGTTGAACCGGCAAAGTCGTCTGCGGTGAGTTTGTTGTCGCGAGCCTTCTTTACCAGTGCGTCATATGCGGCGAGGAACTCAGCGAAATTAAGTTTCTCGGCTTTTTTGATGTTAGGCACTAGAAGGGCGCGAGTTCCATCTGGTTTTGGAATGTCAATTGCCAAACCAAAGTTCACATGTGCAGGAGTTACAACTGCCGGCTTGCCATCAATCTCGGAGTAGTAAACATTTTGTGATGGAAATTCTTTGAGTGCACGAATTACCGCGAACGCGATGATATGGGTGAATGAAACTTTTCCACCGCGAGTGCGTGCCAAGTTTGAGTTGATCACTATTCGGTTGTCGATCATGAGTTTGGCAGGAATAGTGCGCACTGAGGTTGCGGTTGGAACCTGAATCGAGGCATCCATGTTGGCGGCAAGAGCCTTACCCATACCCTTAAGGAAGTCGACCTTGTCTTCTTCGGCGGCAGAGCTCTCATCAATGATGTCAATTGCCGTGGTTACTGGTGCCTGTGCTGGAATCGGAGCGGCTTTTGGCTCAACGCGAGTGGTCTTTGCCACCAGCGGAGCATCAGCCGGAGCCTGTACCGCCACAGGAGCGGTTGCAGATGAAGCAGCCGGGGCCGGGTTGGCTGGTTGAGTGGCGTGAGACGCAGTGGTTGGTTGGTATTTTTCCAGGATTGGCCACCACGAGCGGTCTACCGCATCTGGATTTGCTTTCCATTGTGCATACATTTCATCGACTAACCAGTCGTTTGCGCCGAATGTATTGTCGTCTGCCGAAGTTCCAGCATTCCCTGACAAAATGACCACCTTATCGCTTGTCGCTACAAATCCGCTCTCAAGCCTACCTGCTCAAAATGGGGCCACAGTATGCTGAAAGGAATGAGCGACTGGATCCTGTTAGCCCTTGGTGCCTTGCTCACGCTGGGCACCGGAGTATTTGTGGCCAGCGAGTTTTCGATGGTAAATCTCGAGCGAAGCGATCTAGAGGCTAGAGCCAGTCGTGGAGAAAAGGGCTTAGGGGCAACCATCCGGGCCTTGAAGCGAACCAGTACGCATTTGTCTAGCGCTCAGCTAGGAATCACACTAACCACGATGCTAACCGGGTTTCTAGCCGAACCAGCGTTGACCTCTTTATTGTCTCCAACCTTCAAAGGGTTCAGCGTAATCATTGGCATGTTCTTGGCCACACTGTTCAGCACTTTGATTGGTGAACTGGTGCCGAAAAAACTGGCACTGAGCATCCCGTTGAAAGTATCGAAGTTTGTGGTCAATTTTCAGCTTGGTTTCACTTGGATTTTTGGTTGGATGATTTACATCCTCAATGCCTCTGGTAATGCAATTGTTCGGCTTTTTGGTATTGAACCAAAAGAGGAACTCTCTTCTTCGCGAACCGCAGAAGAACTTGCTTCGCTAATTAGGCGATCGGCAACTGTTGGTGCGCTCGATGCGCAAACAGCAACACTGCTAACCAAAACATTGGCTCTCTCACAGTTGACCGCAGCAGATATCATGACACCGCGTCCACGCACCGAGATAATTTCTCAAACGCAAAGTGTCGCCGACTTAGTGGCTCTTTCCATCAAAACCGGATATTCACGTTTTCCGGTAGTTGAAGGCTCGAGCGACGAAGTTATTGGCGTTGCTCATATCAAACAAGCCGCATCGATTCCACGCGAAAAACGTGAAAGCGTTCCAGTTACCGCAATCATGGTTAACGCGGTTCGAGTGCCAGAAACCATGAGATTGGAAACTTTGATGGTTGATCTGCGCGCCAAGGGTTTACAGATGGCAATCGTAGTTGACGAATACGGTGGCACAGCCGGAGTTGCCACACTTGAAGATTTGATTGAAGAGCTTGTTGGTGAACTTGGTGACGAACACGATCGCGCCAAGCCGGGAGTTACCCGTGGCGCAAACTCAACAATTTTGTTCCCAGGAATGGTTCGCCCAGATGAACTTCGTGAAATGGCAATCAAGGTGCCTGAGCATGGTTCATACGAAACCGTCGGCGGTTTTCTGATGGCCAAACTTGGTCGTATTCCTGAAGTAGGCGACCTAGTTCCAATTGACGGCGGCGAACTGAAGGTTGAGCGCATGGACGGCAGGCGCGTTGACCGAGTGCGCTACATTCCGGAAACCCTTTTGGTGGGTGATTCAAATGACTGACGCTTGGGCGGGCCTTGGCTGGTTTGCACTGTTGCTGCTGGGCAACGGCTTTTTTGTTGGTGCTGAGTTTGCGTTGATGTCTGCACGAAGAGCACAGATTGAACCGCGAGCAGAGGCGGGCAGCGGTCCGGCCCGAATCACCATCAAGGCCATGGAAAATGTGTCGTTGATGCTAGCCGCCACCCAACTGGGTGTCACGGTTTGCTCACTACTGATTTTGCTAATCGTAGAACCGAGCATGCATGATTTGCTCCACCCGCTGCTGGTAGGTTTTGGCGAAGAAGTAGCCAGCGGCATCGCCTTTGGAATTACGCTCGCACTGGTTTCGTTTTTGCATGTTGTGGTTGGCGAAATGGTTCCGAAAAATATTTCATTTTCTGTGCCAGAGCGCGCAGCGCTGATTTTGGTTCCGGTGCTTTACGGCTTTGCCCAGGTAGTTCGCCCCGTAACTTGGTTCTTAAATGCGGCAGCAAACTTGATTTTGAGATTATTCCGAGTTTCAGTACGTGACGACACCAATTCGGCGTTTACTCTGGACCAGGTTGAAGATATTGTCGAGCATTCAACTCGCGAGGGTGTCCTTAAGGATGCCAGCGGTACGCTCTCAAACACTTTTGAATTCACCGAGAAAAAAGTAATTGATATTGCAGTTAAACCTGAAGAAGTAGTTTCGTTTTATGCATCCGTAACACCACGCGAAATTGAACAGGCAGTGGCAAAGTATGGGTATTCACGCTATCCACTCCGCGATGATAATGACGAAATTTATGGATACATTCATCTAAAAGATGTGATTGACCTCCGCCTTGACGAGGTGGATCTTCCGCTGCCGGCAAAGAGAATTCGAAACCTGATTTCGCTGCCGGCCAATATGGAGCTAGAGGATGCGCTTGCCTCGATGAAGCGAGTTGGTGCTCACATGGCCAAGTCATTTGATCGAAGTGGCAAAGTCACAGGGGTATTGTTCCTCGAAGACATCCTCGAAGAGCTGGTAGGCGAAGTGCAAGACGCCACACAGCGCGACTAAGCACTGGGGAATTTACCGCGTTCGTACTGCCATGGCCAAACTTGGCTGTTATCGCCAAGCTCGTGGGCTGCCCGCAGCGGCCAATAGGGGTCGCGAAGTGCGGCGCGGCCAATACTAATGACGTCAATACCCTCGTGCAGTATGGCCTCAGCCTGCTTTGCATCGGTAATTGAACCGACAGCCGATACTGGTTGAGAAACTGAGGACGCCACTGCTTTGGCAAGTGGTACCTGATAGCCGGGGCCAAGTGGGATAGTGACCCCGGTTACTAAACCACCCGAGGATATATCAAACAGATCAACACCAAGTTCTGCGCACCAGGCTGCCACAGTTTTGGTTTGTTCTAAATCCCAACCGTCTTCACGGTAATCGGTTGCGGAGAAACGAATAAATAGTGGCATGGTTTCTGGCATCACGCTTCGCATGGCTTTGACAATTTCTAGAAGCAAGCGCGCGCGATTTTCTAAACTGCCACCAAATTCATCATCGCGTTTGTTAGTAATCGGAGATAGAAATTGGTGAATTAAGTATCCGTGTGCCGCATGAATCTCTATCGCATCGAATCCGGCTGCTATTGATCGCGCTGCGGCGCGCTGCCAATCATCAACGTGTTCGTAAATTTCAGCAGTCGTTAATTTTCTGGGATTTGCGTAACCGGTAAAAGCTTCATCTGTGGATGAAATTGTCTGCCAACCTCCATCTTCAATAGCAACCGAATTGGCTCCTGAGATTGCTCGATAGGTTGAGCCTTTCCGTCCTGCGTGTGCAAGTTGAATAGCACTTTTGGCTCCGTGGCTTCGAATGATATCGGTGATCTTTTTCCAAGCGTCAACCTGGGTGTTATTCCAAATTCCGGTGTCCCAGGGTGAAATTCGCCCCTCTGGTGTGACAGCAGTTGCTTCAACAATTACCAATCCGGCACCGCCCGCGGCTCTTGAGCCGTAGTGCACAACATGCCAATCATTTGGCACGCCATCTTTTGATTCGCAAGAGTACTGACACATAGGTGCGATGAAAATACGATTACGAATTTCTAAATCACGAATTTTGATGGGGCTGAAGAGTTTGGCCATTCGTCAATTATCGTTGACTTGTGATTAGCGGCGACCTAAAGCAATACCTGCGTCAGCCATCGGCAAGCGACGACAAGTATTCACGTGGGGTAGTTGGATTTGTAACAGGCTCGGAGGAGTATCCGGGAGCGGCGATTCTTGGCGTAACCGCGGCAATGCGCACAGGTATTGGGATGGTTCGCTACCTTGGGCCAAAGTCGGTCGGGGAATTGGTATTACTGGCCAGGCCTGAGGCGGTGTTGGCAGACGGGCGCGCGCAGGCTTGGGTGCTCGGTTCGGGAGTGCCGGCCAATTCCGCACATCGAGATCTTCTGCAGCAACACTTTGAGGCCGCCGAATTAGCAGTGGTTGATGCCGGGGCCATAGAGCTACTTGATCTTCGTCGCCGAAAGGGTTTAGCGGTACTCACCCCACACGCCGGCGAGTTGGCTCGACTTCTCGAAGTTTCCAAGGACGAAGTCCTAGCCGATCCTTCTGCTAAGGCATTGACTGCCGCAATTGCAACCAACTGCACCATTTTGCTCAAGGGCAATACCTCTTTCATAGCAACGCCCGAGAGTGAGCACAGGGAAATCTCAAATCTCTCGCCGGCACTCGCAACGGCCGGAACCGGAGACGTCCTGGCGGGAATTCTAGGAGCGCTGCTTGCCGCGAATCATGATGCAGCAATCCAAAATGCTTTCGTGGATATCATCGAATTAGCAGTGCGATTGCACAGCGATGCAGCAAGTTACGCCGCCCAGGCAGGCCCAATTGTTGCTCTAGATGTAGCCGAAGCAATTCGACAAGTGATTGCTGAGTCTTTCTGATGCAGAAATATTTCAACAATGTTTACGTTCTGCTAGTTGCCGGACTATTGGCCCACCTGTGGCTAATCCAAATTGGCTTACATGGACTAGGCACACCTATGGGAGACGTTCCATACGCCTACGAACCTTGGCTCAACCAGATGATCAATAGTGGAAAACTGCTCGGTATCAACATGGATTGGGTTTATCCATTCCCAGCACTTTTGCCGATTTGGTTGTCTGCGCTAATCAACCCAATGGAATTTCAGACTGGCTGGCTAACTTTGGTAACCATCGTGAATCTCAGTGCTCTTTGGCTAATTTCACGTTTGCGATTTGATGCAGCCTGGTACTGGTTGTTTTTTCTAGTGCTCCTCGGACCAATTTCGATTTCTAGAATTGATACCTTTAGTGTTGCCATCGCACTGTTTGGTGTCTTCGAATTAGTTCGTCGAAAACTCAATACCTCCACTGCACTTTTCACGCTCGGTGCGTCCATGAAAATTTGGCCCGTAGCAATTCTGCTTCCGGCTATTTCTGCCAGTAAGTATCGGTTGAGAATAATTTTGGCCGTAATCAGCGCGGCTTTAGTCTTGCTTGCCATCGGCCTACTGCTGGGTGGCAACCAAAGTCTTTTCAGTTTTCTTAGTTACCAATCGAATCGCGGCATTCAAATCGAATCACCCATTGCCAGCTGGTGGATTTGGACCGGTGAATTAGGTCTAGCCAACGCAGGGATCTACTACGACCAATTGATGATGACTTTCCAGGTGGCGGGCGATGGCATTCCTTTGGCGGCCTCTCTGATTGGCTACGCGATGTTTCTTGCCCTTGGAATTACTGTTTGGCTGAGTTGGCGGGCCGCCCGAGCCGGAGCGAGTTTTCAGTCGATTCTTCCGGTTGCCGCTTTGACCGCGGTGCTCGATCTTATTGTTTTCAACAAGGTTGGCTCGCCTCAGTTTGCTACCTGGTTAGCCGTGCCTATTGTTCTAGGAATCCTCTACGGTGCCAATAACTGGAAGTTGCCGATGTATTCGGTAATTGCCCTGGGTTTGACCACTTACCTGATTTACCCGGTGTTCTACGATTACATTCTCGACGCGCAAAGCTGGGCACTTGGAATATTGCTGATCAGAAACCTCGGTTACATTGCTCTATTAGTTTGGGCAAATCGCGAACTCAATCGCTTGAGAATTAACTCTCAAGGAGTTGTGTGAGTAGCGGACCTACGATTTCGCGTTCAATCAGGAACCCATCGTGACCGTAGGCCGAATCGATAACCTGCAAAGCATCGCCAATCAAAGGTGCCTTAATTCCCTGTGCAATTTTCTCTTGCCCTTCGATTGGGAAAAGTCGATCGGTGGTAATTCCGGCAACCAAAGTAGTTGCCGTAATTTTGGCTAGGGCATCTTCAAGGCTTGGGCGGTTTCGAGAAATGTCGTGTGAGTTCATGGCCTCAACCAGCGTGATGTAACTGTTGGCATCAAAACGACGGGTGAATTTATTTCCATGAAAATCGAGATAGCTTTCAACTGCGAAGCGACCACCCTTGCCGAGTGGGCTTACTCCCGATTGCCAGGTGCGCTCGAAACGCTCATTGAGCTCGTTGGGTGATCTGTAATTCAGAAGTGCCATTCGTCGCGCAAGGGCCAAGCCGCGGTGTGGGCCAAACCCGGCTTTCGCGTCGTAATAGTTTCCGTCTTTGAACGCGGGGTCGGTCATGATGGCTTCCACCTGCACCGAATTCAAAGCAATTTGGTCGGCAGTTGAAATTGGAGGAGCGGCAATCACGGCCAACTTCTTCAGTGCGGAAGGATATTTAATTCCCCATTCGAGTGATTGCATACCTCCCATTGAGCCACCAATGATGGCATGCCATATGTCGATGCCGATTACCTCAGAAAATAGCTTCTGGGCGTTTACCTGGTCGCGAATGGTCAGGTACGGAAAATCAGGACCATACTCTAAGCCTTTGCTGTTGAGCGAAGAAGGTCCGGTAGTGCCTTGGCAGCCGCCGAGCATATTCGGAGCAACCACGTACCACTTATCTGTGTCGATTGCCAAGCCAGGGCCAACAATGCCGTTCCACCAACCTTCGGTGGGATGCTGTTTGCTTGATTTGCCAACCACGTGTGAGTCGCCGGTAAGTGCGTGCAAGATGAGCACCGCATTTGATTTATCGTCGTTTAGCGTTCCCCAGGTTTCATAGGCAATCTTGACCCCATTTAGCTCTTTGCCGTTTTCCAGTCGAAGCGCAGGAATCGGGGCGAATTCTCGATCTCCAGCCGGATCTCCATCTCTCCAAGCACCGCTGGCCGGAGGACGGCCGACTAGTTGCCGACTGAGCTCGTCAGTTATGAATGCCGAAGGTACTGAGTCTTCGGACGACTGGAATTCCATTAGTCAATTATGGCTGACCCACTGCGTCTGAGAGTGAGCTAAACGCCAGCGCTGCAAGTAATGCTGCTCCATCTGGCAAAACTGAGTCGTCAAAAACTGCCTTGTTTGAGTGATTTATTTCGGCACTCATGAAGTCGTCGCTTTTGCTCGCCCCGAGAAAAACAAACGCTCCACCCAATTCATCAATGAGTGATGCCATGTCTTCACCGCCGGCCATCGGGGTGTCCATTGTGAAGTACCGATTTTCTCCAACTGTTGCAGCGACGATTCTTTCGACTCGCTCCACAGCCTCTTTGTCGTTGATTAATACTTTCGTAGCGTTATTGAACTCGACTGCTACCTCAACACCGTGAGCCTTGGCAATTGACTCTAGAAATTTTGGAGTGAGCGCACGCAATTTGTCGTAGTGCTCTTTGGAAAAAGTTCTCACAGTTGCGCCAAAAGATGCCGTTTCTGGCACCACATTTGTTGTGTGGGTATCGCCGGCTTCTAGCCAGCCGACATTAACTACAACTGCGTCAAACACGTTGAAGTTTTTGGTTATGAAATTTGGCAAAGCAGAGATCATTTCAACTAATGGCGTGATTGGATCTTTTGCCATCCATGGCGATGATCCATGCCCACCTCTGCCTTTTACGGTTACCAAGAGGTCGCCTGCCGAAGCCATCATGGCACCTGGTTTAGATGCAAAAGTTCCACGCGGCAGCATTCCACTGAACACGTGTACTCCATAAGCTCCGATTGGTTTTTCGCCACTGATTAGGTGGGCACCTTCTTGAAGCATGACATCGGCTCCGCCATGGCCCTCTTCTCCCGGTTGAAAGAAGATCACCACGTTTCCATGCAATTTGTCTCGGTGAGTGTGAATTAAATGTGCCGCTCCAATGCCGATTGCCATGTGGAGGTCGTGTCCGCAGGCGTGCATGTAGCCGTTCGTAGATTTAAATGACTCATCGGTATCTTCGACTACCGCTAGAGCATCCATGTCGGCTCGGAGCAAAACCGTGGGGCCAGGGTTCTCGCCCTCAATCAGGAGAGCAATTGAACTCAGCGACTTACCAAGCACAACAGTGCCGAGTCCTTCGATGGATTGCAGAATGCGTGCCTGCGTTTTCGGAAGCTCGAGTCCGAATTCGGGAATCTGATGCAGCTCACGGCGAATCTGGGTGAGTACCTCTCGGTAATGGGCAGCTTCGGTAGCTAAAGCGCGGTAGTCCATGCGCCAATTCTCACACGCTTAGGCTTGAGTCATGTTCTTCGAGCAGATGCATTCAAGTTGGCAGTCTGCCCTTGCCGATCAGAGGCAAATGCTTAGCGAGATTGAGCAGCGGGTGAGTAACGACCCAAACATCACCCCCGAACTGGCTCTAGTTATGAGGGCCTTCGAACAGCCACTCGACCAAGTGCGAGTGCTGATAGTGGGTCAGGACCCATACCCAACACCCGGGCACGCCATCGGCCTCTCCTTTGCCGTGGCTCACGGTGTGGCACCCCTACCTCGAAGCCTGCAAAACATCATGCGGGAATTACGCGACGACCTCGGTAAATCTGTGTCAACCCAGGGCGACTTGAGCCGTTGGGTAACACAGGGAGTATTGCTGCTAAATCGACACTTGACCACCAGCACAGGGCAAACCGCGGGTCATTTTGATCTTGGTTGGGCTAAGTTCACCGATGCGGCGATTTCGGCGTTGAACCGCGCTCGCGGCAATCGCACGGTTGCGATTCTGTGGGGCAATGAGGCGATTTCGCTCAAAGACAAGCTGCCCGATTTGCAGGTGATAACCTCTGCGCACCCAAGCCCGCTTTCGGCACGAAAAGGATTTTTTGGTTCAAAGCCATTTTCTAGGGCAAACGAAGCTCTCAGATTTGTAGGTGAAGCCGAGATAGATTGGTCATGTTAGTTAGGAAACCATGGCTTTAGATTCCGAATCACGTTGGCGTCTCGTGCGCATGATGCGCGCTAAAGGGGAAGAGCCAAAACGCGAACACGAAACAATCATCCGCGATGCCACGACCGCCGACCTAATTGCCGTCGCTGAAATTTACAACTACTACATCACCAACAGTGTGGTCACTTTCGACATTGAAACAATGAGTGCCAAAGACTGGGAAGCAAAATTCCACTGGATTCAAGGCCTAGCGCTGCCATTCATAGTTGCCGAAAGTGAGAGCAAACAAATTCTAGGATTTGCCTATGTCGCACCCTGGCGGCAGAAAGCCGCTTACCGTCGCACGGTTGAAGACAGCATTTATCTTCGTCCTGCTGCTACCGGTAAAAAAATAGGCACAAAGTTACTCGCTGCGCTTATCGAGAAGAGTAAAGCGGCAGGCGTTAAAGAAATTGTTGCTGTGATCAGCGACAAGGGTGCTGAATCATCAATCAAGCTTCACGAAACTTTTGGATTCAAACACCAGGGCCATCTTGGCAAAGTTGGCTTCAAATTTGGGCGTTGGTTGGGCACCGTACTGCTCCAAAAGAGTCTCTAGAAGTTCTGCGGTTTTTCCCAGATTCTGAACCTAGGCTAGGACTATGAATCGTTGGCGACCTTTACTCGGCTTACTGGCCGCCGTGCTGACCGCATTTGTCGCGGTTGCCCCAATATCGGCCGCAACAGCGGGCACCAGCATTGAATTGGCCGCCGGTCTGTTGGTTAAATACCGAGCTGGCGTTGCTCCATATGCCGGAGATGGTTCGCCAACCGGAGCCAATGCCGTGCGTACCGAATTATCTGCGGGTAACAGTTTGGGGCAGGGGCTCTATTCTCTAGATTTCGCAGAGGAAATGGCCTACCCGGCCGCACAAACTTATGCTGATCAACTAAAGCAAGACCCTCGAATTGAATCAGTCAGCATCAATCGCATTATTGGCCGCACTTCGCTCAACAAATCCGCTGTCACAACTTTTAGAAAAGCATTGACCGCAGCTTCATCGGTGCAATCACTAAAAGTAACCGATGCTTGGAACAAAGATTTGCCGAGGCTACCTCGAGTGAATTTAACTTGGAAAGCACCAAGGTCACTTTACGGCGCCAAGATTTCTTATTACGTTATTGAATACTCAACCAACGGTGGCAAAAATTGGGCCAGATATACAGGCACCAATCAGCCAAGTTATTTAATTTATAAAGGCGTGACCGCAGGAGTTAAGTACAGCTACCGGGTCAGAGCCGTAACCAAGTTGGGAAGCACTGCAAAATTAGGAAACCCTTCTGCCACTGTAACTTTCGCAGCAACTTCTGCACCTCAGTCGCCAATTCTTACCTCTAAGGCCACAATCACGAGCGCTGAGCCTCAAGTTACCTGGCAAACGCAAAGCCTCTCGCAGCGAGGCGGCCTAGCGGTAAAGTACACGGTCACCGCTACAGCAAACGGATTTACAGACGTAACCTGTCAAACCACCAGCAATTCGTGCACCTTGGTTGGCTTAAATGAGACGGCCACTTACCAGGTCACCCTGGTTGCTTCAAATGCGCGAGGCGCTACCACCGCTGCAAATACCGTTGCGTCAACAAAACTAGATCCTATGTTTGCCAGCCAGTGGTATCTGAGCGAAACCAATGGGATTAATGTTCAAAAAGCCTGGCAGTACACCAAGGGTTCTTCAAACGTTGTTGTAGCAGTTCTCGATACCGGTATAACTTCGCACCCTGACCTCGACTCAAATGTTCTCAAGGGATATGACTTTGTGAGCGCAACCAGCAGTACCTGTGGCGTTGGTTACACGAACGACAACGACGGCTGGGACGCCGACCCATCTGATCCAGGTGATTACACCCCAACCGAAAATAGCTCGTGGCATGGAACCCATGTAGCTGGAATCATTGCCGCGGCTCAGAACGATTACGGAATTATTGGGGTAGCGCCTAACGTAAAAATCTTGCCGATTCGTGTGCTCGGACCTAGTGGCGGCTGCGAAAGCGACCTAATTGCTGGGCTTCAGTGGGCAGCAGGAATTCGCATAGATGGTGTGCCAGATAACAAGACTCCCGCGAATGTAATCAACCTCTCAATGGGCAACAAAACAGCGTATCCATGCGGTGCTGCAACTTCGAGTGTGCTTTTGAAAATAAAGCAACTTGGAATTACAACTATCACGGCAGCTGGAAACGACAACATGGATGCAACTTACAGCTATCCGGGAAGTTGTTACCCAACCATCAACGTTGGTGCAACCGGCATCAGTGGCGATCGCGCTTACTACTCGAATTACACAGTGCAGGTTACTGAAGATGGTTCGGGAATCGGTGTAGACATATCGGCCCCTGGCGGCGACGATCGCGATTCTGCGACTGCACCTGCGGGCACTCGAGGCCAGATTATCTCTGACTACAACGCGGGAACTCGTGGCCCCGAAGGGCCTACCTTCGCTCTTGAAATGGGCACCAGCATGTCGGCACCTATTGTTTCAGGAATTGTAGCCCTGCTGTACTCAATAAAACCGACCATTACCTTTGAGCAGGTTTTCGAGGTTCTAAAAAATTCAGCCACAAAATTTAAAGCCGGGGGAGAATGCGCAACCGCCATAGTGCCAAAGTGTGGAGTGGGTATAGTCAATGCCGGTAACGCGGTCGAATACCTGGTAACAAAGGGGTAGAACTTAAGACAAAAACCGGTTGATTTCTCAACCGGTTTTTCTTTGTGCGGGCGAAGGGACTTGAACCCCCATGCCTTGCGGCGCTGGAACCTAAATCCAGTGCGTCTGCCAATTTCGCCACGCCCGCAACCTTTCTATTGTAAGGCATATCTAACCTGTGGAAAAGTTCAGTCCAAATGTCAGTGGTTGCTTTAGGTTGCTTGCGGAGGAATCATGGAGGCAACAGCGCAAGAGGTGGCAAGTCGGGCGAGAGCTTACGCACTGAGTGGCAATCTTGAACCTTTAGAAGCTGCGGTGCGAGATGTCTCCGCTCAGGCCGGCTTGGAGTTGGCCGATGAAATCGAACTGCGGCAGCAGAGCCAAACTCAACTCTTGGGATTTGGTGTTTTACAGCCCTTCATGGAAGACCCTGAAGTTGAAGAAATCTGGATTAACCAACCTAATGAAATCCATATCGCAAAGGCTGGTGTTTCTGAAAGGGTGTTTCTGTCGCTGAGTGAGCCCACTGTAAAAGCGTTAGTTGAAAGAATGCTCAGGCATTCGGGTCGGCGATTAGATCGAGCTAATCCTTTTGTAGACGCCGCGCTTGAAGATGGCTCTCGTCTTCATGTTGTGATACCAGACATAACTCACAAGCACTGGTCGGTAAATATCCGCAAATTTCCTCAGAAAATCTGGCGGCTAAAAGACTTAATTGAGCGAGGCGTGATTGATGACCAGCGGGCACGTTTTCTTGCTGGGCAAATTAGAGCCGGAAAAAACATTCTGATTTCCGGGGCCACCCAGGCTGGAAAAACTACCATGCTCTGCGCTCTGCTCGCTGAAACAAAAGCAGATGCTCGTCTGGTGACCGTTGAAGAGACTTTTGAGATTCGTTCAGATAACTCCGACTGGGTTGCAATGCAGACCAGACAGCAGAACTTAGAGGGAAAGGGCGAGGTTTCGCTGCGCAGACTAGTTAAGGAATCGCTGCGCATGCGACCGGACGTATTGGTGGTTGGCGAAGTGAGAGAAGCCGAGAGTCTTGATCTCTTGATCGCCATGAACTCGGGAATACCAGGGCTATGCACGATTCACGCAAACTCGGCTTTGGAGGCGATTCAAAAACTCTGCACTCTTCCGCTTTTAGCCGGTTCTAACATTGCGGCGACTTTTGTCGAAAAAACTGTAGCCAACTGTATCGACTTTGTGGTTCACTGTGCCAAAGACCAATTGGGCAACAGAACTGTCTCTGAAATTGCAAAAATTGAAGAGTCAGACGGTGTTCCAAAATTGCAAAGAATCGATTTTGCAAACCATGTCTAGTTGGTTGAAGACCTTACTGGTTTCTTCTGGAAGCAAAAATTGGAAACGCGACATTCTGCTTGGCGTCTGTGTTCCTTTGCTAGCAGGAGGTTTGGCAATGGAGTGGCTTGGAGTTTTTGGGCTATCAGTTGCCATGTTTGTCGCCGTGGTAGCAATTGAATATGAACTGATCCTCGCCAAGAGCAAATCCAGACAACGCCTGATAACTAAGTCTTGGCCCATAGTTTTGGAATCGCTCGAATCTGCTGTTGTGGCAGGCATGTCTTTGCTCGAGTCTCTTAGAGACTTAGCCGAAGCAGAGCAATTAGCCGTGACTAAAGAATTTGCGGACTGTTGTAACAATTTGGATTCCGGGGTGACCTTTGAGTCGGCTATCGACGAACTAAAACAGGCTCTAGCAAATCCGCATGCAGACTTCACGCTTGAACTATTGCGAATCGCCAACAACTCAGGAAGTGACGGATACGTTTCGGCGCTTCGCAATCAGTCGAATTCACTGAGGCAGGAAGCTGCTATTCAAGCTCAACTCGATGCAAAGCAGGGTTGGGTGGTAGGTACCGCCAAATTAGCCGTAATTGCGCCCTGGCTAATTGTGGCCGTGCTTTCAATTAGGCCGGAAAATGCGGAAACCTATAGATCAATTACCGGAACAGCGTTACTGCTGCTTGGACTTCTGGCTTCTGGGGTAGCACTGCGGATTGTTTACCGCATTGGAAATTTCGCAGCTCGGCCGAGGGTATTCCAATGAATTCAATGTCACTAGCAGTTTGCTTATTGTGCTTCATATTCTCGGTGGTGCTTTTTGTTGATGGCTTTAGGTCTCGCAAAGGCCTTTATCGAAGGATTTCGAACATGGCACCGGGCTCACGCTTAACCAACCTCGCACCAAAAATCACGAGAGTTCGTAAACTGCCAAAAAATGTTGCTATGAGCATTGACTTTGAACTAATCGAAATCGTGGAAATGATTTCGGCTCTCCTACTTGCCGGCGAATCCCTTTTCAGAGCAATATTCCGTGTCACACAAATTTCGAAATCCAGCCTCTCTGGTGAACTGCGAATAACGCTAAATCGAGTGGAGCTGGGTGGCGAAATTGGATCAGAACTCAGCGCTCTCTGTCAGCGATTACCAACAGACTCAGTACGTGAATTTAGTAACAAACTTGCGCTAGCACTGTCGCGTGGCACTCCGTTAGCCGGGTCACTGATTGCATTGTCTTCATCGCTCAGGGCTAGTAATTCTGCGGAATTACTGCGCAGGGCTGGAGCAAATGAGACGAAAATGCTAATTCCCGTGGTGCTTTTGATATGCCCAGTAACGGTGATTTTCGCGCTTTACCCGAGCAGTCAATTTCTATTGCTCGGTTTTTAAAGATAGGAGAAAAAATGAAAGACGAACGAGGAGATGTTCCTGGTTGGGTACTAATTACATTGATGACCGCCGGACTGGTGGTTCTGATGTGGTCGATAGCTGGACCTGCCCTGAAGACGGTATTTGAACAGGCGCTCACCAAAGTTGCCACGTTCTAGAGCCGAGGCTGGGTCCGCGGTGGTTGAATTCGTGATGCTGGGCATACCGGCCTTGCTCTTATTTAGCACCGGAATCACAATGTTTGGCAACTCGTTGCAAGATTCGGCACTCAGGTCGATTGCGATTGATGCCTCCCGATACGCCGCATTGGCTGATCAAAGTTACGACAGTGCCAAAAGTTACATGGCTGAGAAACTGGCTCGGCTCGAACCAAATGTTAAAGTCGTGAGCCAGTTGCAATTGAGTAACTCTGCACTGGTAGAGATTGAGTATTACCCGGGTTTCAGTATCTTAAATTTGGCTAATCGATCGGTGAAGATTCGTGTTGAAACTCCGCTCGAAATACGCTGACGAAAGTGGCAACGCAATCATTGAATTCATCACGATTGGCCTTTTGGCACAGTTAGTTATTTTTGGTTACTTAGTGAAGTTTGGCGAAGAGTTTCGAAGCGAGTTGGCCGCCCAAACTATTGGCAGGCAAGCCCTGCGCTCATTGCAGATTTCAGATTCAACAGATGCTGCTTTGGCAATTGCAAATCAAATAACTTCCACTTTTGGTATTACAAAATCAGATGTAAACGTTGATTTCTCGGTCAACTGTGCTCTTGAAGGGAAGTTGACCGTAAAAGTTAGAGTGAGAAAAAGTATCTATGAAACAGTTGGCTTCTGCCTCAAGTGATCGCGGATCAATGCTCCCGTTATTTCTTGGGTTAACGGCAATTTCACTTGTGCTAAGTCTTGGCATTGCTGAATTGGCTTCGGCACATTTGTTTCGCCAATCGATTCAGGGCATCTCAGAGCAGCTAGCCCTCAAGGCCGCTTACGACAGGTTAGATGCGCAAACATCTGCAAAGCAACTATTGGTCGAGTTGAACCCAAAATTAGAGCTCAGCGAGTTTAAGATTTTGGATGGGAAAACCGTTCAACTGACGGTTTGCGGCAATTGGCTGGGCTGGTTAAAGTTGCCAGGACTAGACCTACGTAGCAGTATTTGCGCTAGTTCGGCTTCGCGATAGATTCCCTGTGGCGCGGAAGGTGCTTCACCGCGAGCCAAGTCCCGGCTAGTCCCAAAAGACTGAAAATGCCCATGGCTGGAGCTAAAGCTCCGGTGACCACAATTAGGACTGACAACAACGGGGAAGTAAGAGCGGCACCGGTGTCGATCATCAACCTGAAACTGGCCAGGAATTCACTGCGAGCATCTTCCGGAGCGGCATCTGCTCCGAGTACCAAAACCAAGCCGGAACTAAATGCGTTTGCAATCGCGAGAATGATTGCCACGGTTAGAAACATTGGCTCATCGCTGACCACGAAGAATAACAAGTTGGATATAGACATTCCTACCAAGGTTGGAATCGCTGCCCATCTGCGACCGTACTTATCCATCACCTGGCCAGATAGGAAAAACAGCGAAAGATCAATGGCGCCCGCAATACCAATAAAGAGCGCTGTCTTTTCAGCGGGGATTCCAATCGCAATTGCTAGCAACGGTAGTCCGAGTGTTCTAGACATACGCATGACTACGACAATTGTGCTGACAGTGCCGATAGTGAGAAGCTTTGACTTTTCGCGTTTTGCAATTTTGAAGGTTCGTTTGATCGATGACGTTTGATGAAGCTTTGCTTCTTCTTTAGTGAACGAGATGACCAGAGCCGCTACAAACCACAAAATCATCGACGCAATAAATACAGAAGGTATTCCATAAAGGGAAATTAGAAGGGAAGCCAGAAGAGGGCCAAAAAAGCCACCAATTCTAAAAGTTCCACCAATTACCGAAAGTGCTCGAGCACGGTGTGAATACGGAATGTGCTGTGCAATGTAAACCTGTCTTGCTAATCCGAAAACGGCGTGCCCGAGACCAACTAGCAGCACACCGATACCAAGCAGGTAAAGACTTGGCGCAACTACGCTCGTGCTGATTCCAAGACCCGAAAACACAGCCGCGTAGATCATTGCTTTGCGCTCACCAATGCGAGCCACGATGACTCCAGCCGGCAGGTCGGCCAAGAGAACGCCGGCCATGAGCAACCCGGCGATTAGGCCGGCAACCGGAAGGCTTGCACCGATTCGCTCCGCCGCAGCCGGCAAGATCGGAACGATTGCCCCTTCACCAATGGAGAACAGAGCGGTTGGGGCATAGACCGAAAGAATCAGACTGCGAAGCTGAAAGGTCTTTTTTTCGGACATCTGTCAATTATCGCCCGCTTAAACTTGATGCGATGGCTGAAATCGATCTTTCTGGTGACCTTCGCGCTCTGCGAAGCACGCTTGCTGATATAAATCAGGTGGTTGATGTGCCCAAGTTGATTGCAGACATTCGAGTGCTTGAAGAGCAGGCCGCAGAGCCAGGGCTTTGGGATAACCCGGAGGTTGCTCAAAAAATCACCAGTGCACTTTCTCACAAGCAAGCGATGGTCAAGAAAGTCGACGATGTTGCAAATCGTATCGATGATCTCGAAGTCCTAGTAGAGATGGCCAATGCCGAGGGCGATTCGGCTTCGCAATCTGAGGCCAAATCTGAACTTGTGGAATTACAGAAACTTATTGGCGATTTAGAAGTGCAAACTCTGCTCAATGGAGAATTCGATGAGCGGGGCGCGGTTATCACGATACGCTCCGGAGCCGGCGGAGACGATGCAACTGATTTTGCTGAGATGCTGATGCGCATGTATTTGCGTTACGCCGAAAAGCACAAACTTCAAGTTCAGGTTCTAGACACTTCTTATGCCGAAGGTGCCGGTATTAAGTCTGCGACTTTTGAAGTTGATTCACCATTTGCCTTCGGCACTCTAAGCGTTGAAGGTGGCACCCACCGACTGGTTCGAATGAGCCCGTTCAACGCAGCTGGCAAACGGCAGACCTCATTCGCCGCTGTCGAAGTGGTTCCATTGATTGAGCAGACCGATGTGGTGGAAATTCCCGAAAATGATTTGCGGGTGGATGTATTTCGATCAAGCGGCCCTGGTGGACAATCGGTCAACACCACGGACTCGGCTGTCCGATTAACTCACCTTCCCACTGGAATTGTTGTGAGCTGCCAAAACGAAAAAAGCCAGTTGCAAAATAAAGCAGCTGCCCTGAGAGTGCTTCAGTCGCGACTATTGGAAATTCGTCGTCGCGAGGAAGAAGCCAAGAAGAAACAAATTGCCGGCGACGTGAAGGCAAGCTGGGGAGAGCAAATGCGCTCTTATGTGCTCGCCCCTTATCAAATGGTCAAAGATCTGCGCACAGAATATGAGGTCAATAATCCGTCAGCGGTATTTGACGGTGATTTGGACGGCTTTATCGCTGCCGGAATTCGTTGGCGCAAGCAAACCCAAGCCTAAAGACACTGGGCTAGCCTCCCCAGACCTAGGCAACCGCCAATTTAGGCTGGTCTCAAATGATCCGCATTGAAAATGTCACTAAGAATTACAGGGGCTCGAACCGGCCCGCGCTGAGTGATGTCTCGCTGGAAATAGAAAAAGGCGACTTCGTCTTTCTCGTTGGGCAATCCGGATCTGGTAAATCCTCTCTGCTCCGCCTAATGCTGCGAGAGGATGTTCCATCCTCAGGGTCAGTTTTTGTTCTCGGCGAAAACCTGGTTGGTATTCCAAGTCGTCGAATTCCCTTTTTCCGCCGCAAACTCGGCGTGGTTTTTCAGGATTTCAGACTCTTGCCCAACAAAACGGTTTCGCAAAATGTGGCATTTAGCCTTGAGGTAATTGGCAAGTCTGCTGGTTTTGTTCAAGAGGCGGTGCCAGATGTGCTTCGGATGGTTGGCTTGCACGAAAAAGCAGACCGTCTGCCAAGCGAATTATCGGGTGGAGAGCAACAGCGAGTTGCGCTGGCACGTGCAATCGTAAATAAGCCTGCGCTACTTCTTGCCGATGAACCTACCGGAAATCTTGACCCAGCCACGAGCGATGAAATCATGGCGCTGATTGATCGCATCAATCAAAATGGCACGACAGTGGTTATGGCAACGCACGACCGTGGCATTGTGGATCGCTTTCAAAAGCGAGTGGTTGAAATGAGCCAGGGCAAAGTTATTCGCGATCAGCGATCGGCTGGCTACAACTAATGCGCAACATTCTTAACGAGGTACGGCAGGGACTTCGCCGCAACATTTCGATGTTGATTTCGGTGATTTTAGTAACTTTTATTTCTTTGACCTTTGTTGGAACAGCTTCTTTGCTCCAGATGCAAATCGGTCAGATGAAAACCTACTGGTACGACAAGGCTCAAGTTGCCATTTACATGTGTAGCGATGTTTCCCCCTCAGATTCGTGCCCGCAAGGAGAATCCACCGATGATTTGAAAGCGGCCGTCGAGACCCAGTTGAAGTCTCCGACCCTTTCAAATTATGTAGAAGAGTATTTCTTCGAGAATCACGATCAGGCCTACCAAAAGTTTCAAGAGCAGTTCAAGGGCAATGCTGTAGCAAAATACGTGAAGGCTAGCCAACTCAATGAGACCTATTGGGTTAAGTTGAAAGACCCTAGTCAAAGCGCAATTATCACCGAGAGTTTTACCGGTTTTGCTGGAGTTGAAGAAGTGCGAGATCAACGAACCTACCTCGATCAGATTTTTGGCATTCTCAATGCGGCCAGCTTGGCTGCCATCGCGATTGCTGGGTTGATGCTGATTTCGGCAGCCCTGCTGATTTCCACCACGATCAGGCTCTCAGCCTTTGCTCGCAGGCGGGAACTAGGCATCATGCGGTTAGTAGGGGCCAGCAACACCTACATTCAGACCCCATTCATTCTCGAGGGTGTCTTCGCGGCTCTGATTGGTTCGGTATTGGCCAGCGCTGCGGTAATTGGTGTGGTTCACTTCTTCGTTCAGGGGTATCTGGCTGCCAGACTCCCATTTACCAATTTCGTGGGCCTAACCGATGCACTAATCGTCATCCCAATTTTGATTGGCTCCGGAATCGTGCTTGCAGCAATTGCCAGTGGTTTAGCAATTCGACGCTATCTGCGAATATAGGTTCTTATGCCTAGAGAACGTGGACAAAAAGTGGTTGCCAGCAACCGCAAAGCACGCCACGACTATCACATCGAAGATGTCTATGAAGCCGGATTGGTTTTGAGTGGAACCGAAGTGAAGTCGTTGCGTGCCGGTCGCGCATCTCTGATTGATGGATTCGCAACCATAGACCGTGGTGAAGCTTGGCTAGAAAATGTACACATTCCTGAATACACCGAGGGCACTTGGAACAACGTCGGCACTCGTCGCAAACGCAAACTTCTGCTTAACCGCCAAGAGATAACAAAACTGCAGAGCAAAATCAAAGAGAGTGGTTACACACTTGTACCACTCAGTCTTTACTTCAAGGATGGATACGCCAAAGTCGAAATTGCATTGGCTCGCGGTAAAAAAGAATATGACAAACGACAAACTTTGAAAGAGCAGCAAGACAAACGTGAATCAGACAGAGCGATGTCTTCGAAAGGCAAAGATTGGTAAACATCAAGGCACTTGAAGCGGACGACCTTCACAGCTTTCTAGATTTTTTCGACCACCGAGCGTTTGCCAATGATCCGGAATGGGATGGCTGCTACTGCCAATCCTTCTTAGGTCAACCGGAATGGGATGGCGTTTCTGATCCAAAACCAATTTTGCGCCAGGCATCTTGCGACAACATTAGTGCAGGCAAGATGCAGGGCTACCTAGCCTTCGAAGGCGAACAAGTTGTTGGTTGGTGTGCAGCCGGAGAATCAAAACTTTTTGTCCAACTTCCGGATGCGGATGAGAAATTGGCGAGAGTTGTATGTTTCGTCATCGACGAAAATTACCGAGGCAAGGGTATTGCTAGCGAACTTCTCGACTTCGCCATTGATGACCTAACTAAAAAGGGATTTGCTGAAATCGAAGCCCGCCCGGCTGCCAAAGATGACACCTCAAAGCAGAACTTCCGCGGGGCTTGGTCGATGTACGAGAAGCGGGGATTCACGCCCTATCAAGACCTGGGTGAAATGGGCGTTTTAGTCCGCAAGGAACTCTAAGTCTTTTCACAGCACTCAGCTCTGGCTAATGTCGCTCGAAGGGCTTATCCTGATTGAGCCTTGGAAGAGGCGTTTGATAACTCAACATGGGGATGATCGGTTTCGACAGGGCAATAGCGACTGGATGAAGCGGGTCGAGAATGTAGCGTCAACTCGTTAATGTCCGCTGCAAACTATAGGTGCCAAATCAAACAGCACCGACTTCGCCCTAGCTGCTTAAGCTAGCCCCGAAGTCCGTCAGTCCGTTTGTGATTTCGTAACGGATCCTGGCGTCATTTAGAAATCTCGCTGAGTAGTTACGCCTTAGGGCTACTCGGGACTCAAACTCAGGCTGGGCTCGTCGGATATGTTGCTTCATGCTAGTGCCGGAGCCGAGCAGAACCTTAGTGAAGCTACACCCGTAGAAGAGCCATGACCATTGTTTTGGACGGGGGTTCAATTCCCCCCATCTCCACCATCCCATTAGAACGCCCGCCAGCAATGGCGGGTTTTCTGCGTTAACCGGCGATGTAACGGTCTGGCCTGTGGTTTGTGGCAAGCACCAGGTTCAGGGTCACTGCTCCGATGATTGCCCAGACCGCAGACCAGCTCATGTCTGAAATTGCGAAACCGATGATTACGGCTGCATCCAGAGCCATCTGCACATATCCTGCTTTCCACTTGAATTTATCTTGGGCAATCAAGGCCAGGACATTGAAGCCGCCCAGGCTGGTGCCGTGGCGAAACATGATTAGCATGGCCACTCCAAGAAGCAGGTTGCCAAGGATTGCACCGAACCAACTTTGAATTGAACTCAGGTCAATAAGTTGCGGCAAGAAGAAATTGAAAATAGCGAGGGTGCCAATCGTGACCATCGATTTGAGTGTGAATGCTATCCCTCGACGCCATAGGGCAAGTGCCATGAACGGAAGGCTGATCAGGGGGTAGGCGATGGAAAAGTTCCAATTGAGTTCATTGCTTAGTAACAGAGTTAGGCCTGCGGAGCCACCGGTAACCACTTGAGAACTTTGCAGCAAATAAATACCTAATGCGGCAATCAGGGAACTTGTGAGAATCGCTTGAAGATCTTCAAGGAAAGAATGTTTACTTGCCGGCACGTCCACAGCCTAATTCATTGACTTAGCATTGAGTCATGTCTCGCGCTCTGCTAATTGTTGATGTCCAGAATGACTTCTGTGAAGGCGGCTCACTTGCCTGCGAAGGCGGCTCAGCTGTTGCTGAGCGAATTACCGAATATTTGAAGGACAACAAAACCGATTACGACTATGTTGTTGCGTCACGCGATTGGCATGCCCCAGACAACGACAATGGCGGCCACTTTGCTGCAGTTGGCTCGGACCCCGACTGGGTGAACAGCTGGCCAGTGCATTGCGTTGCTGGAAGCCGCGGGGCTGAGTACCACCCCAATTTAGATGCAAACCTGATCGACATCCACGTTGAGAAGGGGCAGGGTAAGCCCGCCTATTCTCTGTTCGAAGGGACCACTTCGGATGGCAGGCTAATCACATCAGTATTTTCAGACCTTGGGATTGAAGCAGTTGACATCTGCGGAATAGCCACCGATTACTGTGTTCTGGCTTCAGCTATTGATGCTCGCGAATCAGGAATGAAGGTAACCGTATTGCAAGATTTAATTACCGGGGTGGCGCCGCAATCAAGTGCTCAAGCGCTCGAAAAAATGCAATCAGCGGGTTGCGCGGTTAAGTAAATGTTGATTGCATCCTTTGTTTTTCGACAGCACACCAAAAATCAAGACTTCACTGATCTTGACGAAGAAATCATGCTGCGTGCTCAACAAAATCCTGGGTTCATAAAGAAGACCAAGTGGACATCGGGTGACACAATCAAGGTGGATTACTACTTTGCCGATAAAGATTCACTGCAGATATTTAGAAC
>JACCDN011211896.1_pt1 | contig 26940 bp, 23 predicted proteins | sample 7441691 | NCBI WGS metagenome assembly JACCDN01 (sample SAMN15323439, study PRJNA562643) | freshwater metagenome | isolation source: river surface water | place: USA:Blue River Watershed | collected 2017-08-16 | reverse complement strand
CGACCTTTCCTTTTCCTATTCCATAAAAAACACGACCGGATTTCTATAGCATCCTGCAAAAATGCTGCTACATGAGTTGATGGTCCAATAACACATGAATTTGTACGCTTTTTTATTAAACTTGATATTAAATCACTCTCCTTTGTTAAATCTGTTGTATACTCTGAAGTATTTTTTTTATAATAATTTATTTCTTTGCCAGTGTCCAACTGAGTCGTACTCAACCTACACTTATGCTTCTTTTTATTAGGCCTAGGTCTAGGCCGAAGCCAGTAATTATTTTCCTCTTCTAAAGATGATACTGAAGAATTTGAAGAATTTGAAGAATTTAATGTTTTTGGTGAACTAGTACAATCTGACCAATAATCACTTTCTATATCTTGATTTGGGACTTCACATAAATTCATGTTATTTAATTTAAACTCATTTACAAAGGTATTAGACATTTATTATATTTATATATATATTATATTAATTAAATAATATTAAATCAATTTTTTAATCTAAAAAAAATTATCAAAATCTATATCATCATAATCTTCTAAATTAAAAATAGACTCTTTAGTATTAGTTTTAGATTTATTTTTACTTATAATAGATTTTGGATTATTTGTATGACTTGAAATCCATTTATCATATTCTTCTCGAGCATCTATATATACAAGATTAATTTTAGATATATTTTGTATTGTATCAGAATCATTTATTAAATATTCAGGAATATCTTTAACTGGTATATAATGTTCTTCATTTATTAGAACTAATCTTATTTTTTTTGTTTGAGAAGTATCATTATTAACCATATTAATTCTATTTATATATTTGGAATTATTGTGATGAATTAATATTTCTACATTATAAACTTGAGATACTGTCATTAATATTAGTTCAGTTGGTAATCTTTTCCATGATTTATCTGTTTGAATATCTAAAATCATTATATCATAATCATATTTATAAACTTGCTTTGTTTTTTTATCTTTTACAGTTTCAATCTCATTTGCATTAATAAAAATTTCTTCGGGAGTTTGATTTAAATTTGGAAAAAAATTTATATTATTTCTATTTGTTAATAAAATTCCAGAAAGTTGTTGTCTTAAATAATCACTTGGTTCTATTCCTAAACTATTTATTTCTAATCCTGCATAAACTAATGATTCAAATAAACAATTTCCATTTGAATTTGATAATACAGGAATATAACAATTTATATTTGATAAATTTAACTTAATTTTTTCAATTTCTTCATTTGTTATATTTTCTTCAATTAAATCTGTTATTATTTCTTTTTCTTTTTTTGTTAAATTTCTACCTAAATATTCTTCCCATAATCCAATATCTGGAAATGGTGGAATAGCTTTTTTTGATATTTCTATTGATAAATTTGAAGAATCTGATGAATCTGAATCAACCATTTCTATATATTCACCTAATTCTTCACTATAATAAAATTTAACCCCATCAATTGTAAAGTCTTCCATTATTAATATTATAATTACTTTTACTATATTTAATATATATTAAATATAATTTTATCAATTTTTTAGAAAATTTGCAAAATCTTCTGATTTTATACAATTGTAATTTTGTTGAATGTCTGTTGTATAATTTACTGGAGAATAGAATATATGTGGAAAATAATCGTATGCATTTATTAAATGTAATATATTATTATATAATGTATCAATTTCACTCATATAATTATCTGATTCAAAATTTGCTAATATTATTTCACATATTTTTTTTGCACTCTTCTTATTGATAATATAATTATGTGTTGTTCTTTCAAAATCTTCACTATATCCAGTACTATTCCTTTTATAAAAATTATTATCAATTTTACTAAACATATTTGATTCTAAAATATAGTTTTTAGGAATAAAATTTTTTTCATATCTACCACCAAGATAAATCATATCCCATGAATTTATTTTACTAAAATTTTTTATTTTTTTTATAACTTCTGTAAATAATGTTTTATATAAATATTCTTTATTTATAAAAAAATCATCCTCATAAATAAATACAATTGAATCATCTGTTAAATCATTATTTTCTGATATTTGTTTTAATAAAAAATAATGTGATAGCAAACAACCTAAAACATTATTTCTATAAATTTTATTTTGAATTGATATTTTACTTATAATTTCATCTGATAAATAATTTTTATTTTTTAAATCCATTAAAATATCAAATCCATTGATTGCACTAAATCTATTAATTTTATTTTTATTAAATCCTAAATTTATTATTTGTTCATAAATTTTTACTTGTTTATCAATTCTTATATCTAAATTAATATACCATACATAAATATTATCCATTTTATTATTTAATTTAATATTATTTAATAAATAAATTTTTATATTTTAAACTATTTTATTTCAATCAAATTCACTTTAGATTCTGCTAATTTTTTTTCAATCAACTCAACTATATTTTTAATATTTTTAAATGTTCTAATATCTAAATCTGATTTATCTAATAAACCATCATATTCTGATAACATCTCAAAAAGCTTATCTAATGGTGTTTCAGGATCTATATTATTTGGTTTATCTAAAATATCTTCTATCTTTACAATTGTCCCTTTAACTTCATTAAAATTTGTAATAAAATCATTTTTATCACTTTCTTTTCCTAATTGATTAATTTTACTTATTACTGTGTCTATAATAATTGTTGATTCGTTATCCATTTTTATTAAATTGATATATTTATTAATATTAATATATTATTAAATAAATTTTACAATTTTTTTGTATTAAATTATAAATTTTGGTCTAATACCTTATAAGATACTTTAATACCACCATCTAGTAAAATAATATCCATCTTTTTAGGAGCTTCTAAAAGTTGATTAATTGATGTTACTTCTATTCCATTTTTTATAATTGTTGGTTTCATATTTGTTATAAAATTATAATATGACTTTTTAGCTGAATTATATTTATTTAATATTTGATTAATTTTACTAGAAAATTTATATAATTTTTCTTTGTATTCTTTTATATTATAATTTTCTATTATTTGAGATACATTTTCTACAATATAAATTAAGTTTATTTTACTTGTATTATATTTATTTTCTACATTATCTACCAAATCTTTATATTGATAATACTTATTAAAATATCTTTTTTGTGTTTCAACTATAAATTTTGCTGCAAAAGTTGGAGTTGGAAATTTATAATCTGCTACCTCATCTGATAATTGATTATCTATTTGATGACCAATTGCACTCATGGTGATAAAATTAGTATTTTTTATTTTTGTTACTAAATCCCAATCTGAAAATCCAACTAAATCTTCATAAGAACCACCTCCTCTTGTTACTAATACCAAATCTAAATTTGGATGATTTAATTCTAAAAATTCTATTGCTTGAATTACAGAATTTGGACATGATTTCCCCTGGACTATTGCATTTATAATATGTATATTCCCAACAAAATTATCAGTTCTAAATGTTTGAAGAATATCTTGAATTGCTGCTCCCTCAATTGCTGTTACTATTCCTATATTGTAAGGAAATTTAGTTAATTTTAATTTATCTTTATCCCAACCTAATTCTATTATTTTATTTCTCATTTGATTATGTAATTGTAAATAATCACCTAAACCTATTTTTTCATTTGATTTAATATTGAAATATATTGATAAATTTTTCTTTGATATTGAAAAGTTTCCATGTATTTTAACTTTATCTCCATCCTCTAATTTCTTATATTCTTGTATATTTTTACTTTTGGTTATTGACCAAAATATTCCATTAATCTGATAATCAAGAATTTTTATTGTTATGTATGCGTTTGGGTCTGAATATCTAAAAGTAATTATTTCTCCTGTTAAACTTTCACATTTATTTGATTGGAGTGTTGCATTTAAATCAACATAAATATTATTTATTACTTCCTCTGATGTTAATTGCTTTGATTTAATCTCTTTTATTTCTTCTTTTTTAAAATTTGAATTGTTGTTAGACAATTGATTTAGTTCACTTGAAAGATTATCAGAATCATCTGAATAGTTTGAATTATTTTGATTAGATGATTGTTTTTCTACTTTGTTTTTTGATTTTGTTGATTTATTAGTTTTACTTGACATCTATATGATCAGTTTATTATATTGATAATAATGTTTAATATATCTAAATGGTTAAATATATTAAATTAAAAAATCAATTTTATTATTTATTGGATGTTCTAGATAATTTAAAATTACCTACTTTACCCATTTTCTTTCTAATATTTTCTATTCTAGAACCATCAAATGGTGGATATTCTGCTTCTAAAATATTTACATCTACTGTTATTTTTGATTGAGTTAATAATTTAAAACTACACTCTTTCATATCTTCATCATGAATATATTCGTGATATTTTATAACTACTGGGTAAATATCTGCTCCTGTATAAAATGCTCCTGTTCTAAATTTTATTAATGTATCATTATTTTCTTTCATTACTCCTTCTGGAAATATTATAATTTCTTTCATTTCATTTAAATATTCTTTAATTTTTTCAACCATATTTGTATCAACTCCTCTTTTAAATATTAATAATTTACAACAAGATGATAATAATCTTCCTATTTGAGTTGCAATAACAAATTCTGATGCTACAAATCCACATCTAAACAAATAATATAAAACAAATACATCCAAATAATTTGAATGATTTGCTATTATTATTTTTTTATTTGAACTTTTCCATTTTATTTTATTATTTTCAAAATCAAACAATTTATTTGAAGTATGGTCTATTATATTAATATTTATATTTAATACTTTTAATAAACATTCTAATAAATTTAATACATCTTTTTGACTTTCTGCTAATAAAAAATTACTTATTAAAACATAAAATTTTCCCATTTGTATTGGTAAATTTAAATAATTTATTTCACCTGAATTAATTATTCTTACCGATTTTATATCTGTTTGGTAAATTCCATATTTTTTATTTGAAAATATTTCTTCTTCTGTTAAAATACTTTTTATTTTTGTATCACATATTGGACAATAATTATTACCTGAAATACTTTTTTTAGATTTTAAACATACATGATGAAACATATGATTACATGGTAATATAAATGAAATTTTATTATTTGGATAAAATCTTTTTTTACATACACAAAAATAATTTATAATAATATCTTTTTTTGATATTCTTTCTTTTTTTATTATTTGGTTATCCATGGAATAATTTATAAATATACAAATATCTATAAATTATTTTTTTTTAATTTTTATTTGATACTCTTGATAATTTAAAATTACCTATCTTAGCCATTTTTTCTCTTATTTTTTCTATTTTTTCGTCATCAAAGGGTGGATATTCTGTTGGTAATATATAAATATCCACTATATTTTCTGTTTGAGTTATTAATTTAAATAAAGATTGTTTCATATCTTCATCATTTATATAATTTCTATATTTTATTACAACAGGACATATATTTGCTCCTGTATAAAAGGAACCTGTTCTAAATTTCATTAATGTATCATTATTATCTTTCATTACTCCTTCTGGAAATATTATAATTTTGTTAAACTTTTCTAAATATTCTTTAATTTTTTCAACCATATTTGTATCAACTCCACGCCTAAAAATTAATAAATTACAACAAGATGTTAAAAGTCTACCAAATTGTGTTGAATTTATAAATTCTGATGCTACAAATCCACATCTAAATAAATAATATAATATAAAAATATCTAAGTAATTTGAATGATTTGCTATAATTATATTTTTTTGATTATTATTTAAAATAATATTATTATTAACAATTTTAAAATCTTTATTTGATGATTGATTAATTATATTTATTTTTACATTACATATTTTTAATATATATTCTGTACTTGATACTATTTGTTGAACAGTTTCAGAAAAAATTAAATAATTTATATACCCTAAAAAATTTGTAATTTTAAATGGTAAACTTAAATAATTTATATTTCCTGTATTATTCATTTTAACTGTTATTATATCATTGCGTATTTGTTTGTATTTAATATTGCTAAATATTTTATCTTCATCTAATATTTTTTCTATCTTTGTTTTACATATTAAACATTTTTTACATTGAGTATCTAAACAATTTACATGAAAAATATGACAACATGGTAATACCACATTAAATTTATCTATTTCTTTATTTTTTCTTTTACATACACAATAAAAATTTACTATTTGACTATTCATTTTTAATAAATATTTATAAAAAAAAATATTATTATAAACTAATAACTTATTTATTTGATACTCTTGATAGTTTAAAATTACCTACTTTAGCCATTTTTTCTCTTATTTTTTCTATTTTTTCATTATCAAATGGTGGATATTCTAAATCTAATACATGTACTTCTACTACATTTTCTGATTGTGTTAACAATTTTAATAATGCCTGTGTTAAATCTCCATCATTAACATAATTTTTATATTTAAGAACAATAGGACAAATTATTGCATCAGTATAAAATGCACCTGTTCTAAATTTCATAATTGCTTCATCATTTTCTTTTTGTATACCTTCTGGAAAAATTACAATTTTATCTCTAGTCTCAAGGAATTTTTTTATTTTTTCAACCATATTTGTATCTACACCACGCCTAAAAATTAATAAATCAGTTAAATCTACAATTAATCTTCCAAAACTAGTTGATAACATAAATTCAGATGCTATAAAACCACATCTTAATAAATAATTTAATACAAATATATCTAAATAATTAAAATGATTGGATATTACAACAATTTTATCCTTTGAAGTAATATTTTTCCATTTAATCTGTTCATCTTTTATATAAATATTTTTATTTTCAGTATTATCAATAATATTAATTTTAACATTTAATAATTTTAAAAAATATCCTAATCCACTCCATAATTCTTTTTTTGTTTTAATTAATAATGCATAATTTATAAATGCTGTAAAATGAGCCATTTTACTTGGTAAAGTTAAATAATTAATACTTCCTGTATTTTTTGTTCTAACTGCTAATATATCATTTTGTATTTGTTTATATTTGATGTTATCAAATATTTTATCTTCATCTAATATTTTTTTTATTTTTGTTTCACATATTAAACATTTTTTACATTGGGAAGCTAAACAATTTGTATGAAAAATATGACAACAAGGTAAAACTACTTTAAACTTTTCATTCCCTTTATTTTTTTTTTTACATATACAATAAAAATTTGTTATTAAATTATCTTTTTTTATTATTTGATTATTCATTTTTATTATTATTATAAATATTTATTTTTAACAAATATTTATAAAAAAAAATATTATTATAAACTAATAATTCGTTTTATTCTGTTATACCTCTATTTGATACTCTTGATAATTTAAGATTTCCTGTTTTTGCCATCTTTTCTCTTATTTTTTCTATTTTATTATCATCAAATGGTGGATATTCTACATCTAAAACATGTATATCTACTTCTATTTCTTTTTGAGTTAATAATTTAAATACCATTTGAGTAAAATCATCGTCATAAACATAATTTTTATATTTGATTACTATAGGACAAATATTAGCTCCTACGTGAAATGCTCCTGTTCTAAATTTTCCTAAAACAGTATTGTTGGTCATAACACCTTCTGGATAAATTAAAATTTTTTTTGTTTGGTTAAGATATTGTTTAATCTTTTCAACCATATTTGTATCAATTCCTCGTTTAAATATTAATAAATTACATTTGGATGCTACTAATTTACCTATATCTGTTTTATTTATTGCATCAGATGTTACAAACCCACATCTAAATATATAGTGAAGAATAAATGAATCTATATAATGTGAATGATTACTAATAAAAACTGTATTTGTGTTATTTTGATTTTTATCCTTAAATTTAAATTCACCATTTTTTAAATAAAATTTACTATTTTTAGTATTATCAATTAAATTTATTTTTATATTACCCATTTTTAAAAAAAAATCTAATGAGTTCATAAAATCTTTTCCTGTTTCAATTAATACAGTTCTATTAATAAATGCTACCAAGTTAGTTAAACCTAATGGTAACAATGAATAATTAATTACAGCTGAATTATCAAATTTAACAGCTGAAATATCATTTTGATATTGTTTATATTTGTTTGATGATTGTATTGTTTTTTCATCTAATATTTTTATAATTTTATTTTTACATATAATACATTCTTTTTTACCTTTTATACATTCAGTATGAAACATATGATTACAAGGTAGTGCAAAAGAAATATTATCATTTTTTTTATAGTATTTTTTACATGTACAATAACAATTAATAGTTGTTTGATTATTTGTTTGATTACTCATTTTGAATATAATTATTTATAGTTAATAAATAATTATATTAAACAAATTTATTTTTATTTTATTCTACTATACCTCTATTTGATACTCTAGATAATTTTAAATTACCTACTTTAGCCATTTTTTCTCTTATTTTTTCTATTTTTTCATTATCAAATGGTTGAAATTCTAAATCTAAAATATGTATATCTACTTCTATTTCTTTTTGTGTTATTAATTTAAATAACATTTGTTTAAAATCATTATCATAAACAAAATTTTTATATTTGATTACTACAGGACAAATGTTTGCTCCTACATGAAAAGCACCAGTTCTAAATCGCATTAACGTGTTGTTGTTGGCCATTACCCCTTCAGGAAATATAACTATTTTTTTCATTTCTTCTAAATATTCTTTAATTTTTTCAACCATATTTGTATCAACACCTCTTTTAAATATTAATAATTTACATTTGGAAGCTATTAATTTACCTATATCAGTTGTATTAATAAAATCAGATGATACAAAACCACATCTAAAAATATAATATAAAATAAATGAATCTAAATAATGAGAATGATTTGATATTATTACTGTTTTCGCATTATTATCTTTCTTATTTTTCCAATGTAATATACCATTTTTCATTTCAAAACCATTATTTACTGTATTGTCTACAATATTTATTTTTATTTTTAAAAATGTTAATAAATATTCAAGTGTATTTAATAATTCTTGAGTTGAATCTATAAAAAAAGCCTTATTTATAAAAGCAGTAAATTTAACCATACTTATAGGTAAAGTAACATAATTAATTTGTGCAGAACTATCTAATTTTACTGATAATATATCATTTTGATATTTAGAATATTTTGATTTAGAAAATATTTTTTGTTCATTCAATACTATTGTAATTTTACATTTACATAAAGGACATTCTAAACCATTAGTATCTGTTGTTGTATTTGTGTTGTTTGTTGAATTACCTAATTGTTTACTTATTATAAATTGATTAAAACATTTATCATGAAACATATGACAACATGGTAATACATAAATTAAATTATCTCCTGTCTTAAAACACTTTTTACATGTACATAAAAAATTAACTATTGTATTATCTTGTTCCCTATTACTTTTAATAATAATATTTGAATTAATTGTTTTAACACTTTTATTATTTTTAATTTTATTAATATTCATATTTAATTATAACAATTATAATAATTTATAATATAAAAATAATTATAATTTAACTTAATAATATTTAAAATTTTCTTGCAAAATTCTTCTTTCTTCTAATTGCATTTAAATCAACAGTTTTTGTTTCTGGTTCTATAACTTTTTCTTCCTCAACAACTATTGTTTCTTTTTCTTTGTTAACTGATTTGGATGATTTAGTATTTAATAAAGGAGGAGTATCTGTATTTGTTGTTAAATCATTAATTTGATTTTCTAATTCTTTCTTTTTTCTAATTAAAGTTTCAACTAAACTTGTTGCTGCTTTTTGTTTTTTAATTTTTTCAATTTCTTCTAAATTAAATGATGTTACATCAGATAACAATGTTGTATTACAAATAGTATTATTAATAGTTTCAGTATCAAAATCTTCATTTGTATTATTATCATTATTATTTGAATCAAAATTATAATCATTTTCTAATTCAATTTTAGAATTTGATTTAGTAGTTGCAGTTTTAGATAATAATTCAATATTAGATTTTTGATTATTTTTAATTAGTAACAAGTCTTTATTAATTGATGTAATAATATTTTTTTCTACATGAGAAAGTTTTTTTTCTAATTCTTCTACTAATTTATTATTTTTATTGATTAAATTTTTTTGTTCTTGAACTAATTTTTCTAATGTTGCAATTTTTGATTCATTAATTGTATTTTTTTCAGTTAAAGTAACTACAATATCACTAGTATATTTGAGAGCATCTAATAAAACTTGATAATTTTGTTCTGGAGTTAATTGTTGATTATTCATAATTATAATTGTATATTTTTAATCTATATTATAAAAATTATTTTGAAACCCAAGATTTTTTTATTATTTGTAATTATAGTGTGTTAAATTAAAGAAACTTTTATATACTATAAATCTAATTATGTTTACTATTTTTAATTTATTAAATTATGTTGCAGGAAAACCTGTTAATGTTTATGTATTAATTGCATTAACTGTTGGAGTATATTTTTATTTAATCAAATATCATTTTGACACTATTTATGATAATTATATTTATACTATTATTTTAGTAATTCTTTTAATATTGGATTTAATTAGTATTATCCTTTTATTTTTCTATGATAGAAAGGATTCTAATTCAGATGAATCTATTGTTCAAATTAAAAGTTCTGATTTAACTAATCAAATAGTTGATACAAATGTTAATACAGATAATAATGATAAAAAATCAAAAAAATCAAGAAAAGAAAGAAAAAATAAAGATACACAACCTGTTCCTGAAATTAAAAAGGAAAATAGTTATCCTTTAGATGATGTTAATAAAGATATGATTTCTCTTTTTGATGTTAATAAAGAACCATCTTTACATACTTATTAAAATAAATTGAATTTTTTACAAAAAAAAACAAAATTACATATAATTATATAATTTTATTTACTAACTTTAACTTATGCTACAAAATCATCCAAAGATTCTTCTACTTCTTCTTCTTTAGAATTATCTGATTGTTCAATTGGAATAGCAGTAGGAACTTCTTTATTTGTATCTGTTGTATTTGTTGTATCATTAGATACAGGAACAGCATTTGCAGAAGCTTGTGCTACTTGTTCTGCATGTAAGTTTAATTTATTCATATCAATCTTTGATAACATTTCTTGTAAACTTGTTTGTGCATTTTGTCTTACTTGTTTACCTCCTGTTCTTACTTGTTTCATACCATTTTGTTTTTCTCTTAATTTCTTTCTTAACATATCTCTATGGTCTTCTTTTTCTTCAGGAGTCATATCTTTAAAATCCTTTTCTGGAACATATTGATTTGAGTTTTTATTAGCTAATTTAGACATAAGATAATTTCTTTCTTGAGGAGACATTTTAACCTGTTTACCATTAGAAATATTGTTAAATACTTTTTCTAATAAAACAGTATCTGAGCCAGATAAAGAAGAAGAATTTAGTCCTAATTGATTAAGCATTGTTGGATCCATTTTGATTATTAATTAATATTAGATAAAATTATTGATTTAAATTATTTTTTATTTTGTATTAAATTGTATATAATTTGGTTTAATTTTTGGATTTAATATTTTTGAAAATCCATTTAATATATCATCAAATTTAATTTTATTCATAACTTCTAACATTATTTTTTTAATATCAAAAATACAATAATTATCTACAAATGATTCTAAATATATACTTACTTCTTCATCTAAATTAGAAAATGGTTTTTCTAATTGAATTATTTTACTTTTTTTTAAACTTTCAAATTGTTCTTGATATTTTTCTTTATTGTTTTTTATGTCTTTTTGGAAAAAATTATTAAAATCATCAAATGAATTTTTAATTCTTGTTGTATTAAATGTAGATTGTGCTCCATAATAAACAATAAATATTGCATCTGAACCTAAATTTTTATATAAATTACCTGATTTTACAATATAACCAAGTTTATCCTCTGTTCTTACTTTATCAAATAAAGGATTCCTTATTATTTGATATATCATTTTAGTTATTATTTGATATTTAAATATTTCTTTTATACTTTCTAAGGTTATTATATTATCTTTATATTCAACTTTAATATATTTAATAACAAAATTTTGAATCAAACAATTATTTTTTTCATTTTTATTTATTTCTTTTTCATCAAATTTATATTTTAGTTTATATGGAATATTTTTTATTGTAATTTCAGAATTTTGTTCAAGATATCTTTGAGGATTTAATTCTAATGTTTGAATTAAATAGTTTATATCTTGATTAACTATGAATTTAGAATTTTTTATTGGTAAATTTTTTGTTAAATCTGGTATTCCTATTATAATAAATGTTTCTGATTCATATTTTAAACATTCATTTGCTATGTTTTTAAATTTATCAAAATTTATACTATTTAATATTTTTTTTTGCTCATCGGGAAGTAATCCATCTGATAATAATAATGAATTATACTGTATACATCTTTCATAAGGACTATCGTATTTATTATTAGATAATAATTCTTTCATGTCTCTAATATTTTTATTAAAATATTTTTCTAAATCTGGATTATTAAAAATTGTATCCGGATGAATTATTTTTATTATTTCAGATACAAAATTATTAATTATGTAATTTAAACCTTTAAAATTATAAATTATACAATCATCAGATACTATTTGACTAAAATTCATATTATAATAATTCATTACTTCTAAATAATAATTAATTAAATCGTCACAAATACTAATATAAATATTCATTATAAAATTATTAATTTTACTTTTGATTTTACTGTTTTTTCTTATTATTGATACATTTCCTATTGGATTATCGTATTTATTATATTCCAAATAATAAATTTCTCTTTTTAAATTTTCATCTTTATTTACTAATTTTGGTGTTTCTTTTTTATTTTTATTTTGATTTAATAAATCTGTTTTTATTGTAAAATCTTTTATTCCTATCAAATTCATTATATTATAATTATAATTAGTATTTGTATTGGCATCTTTATTTAATTTAAAAATATCAATATAATATTCTGTATCATACCATTTTGATTTAATATATTTTTTATTTGTTTCAAGTCCTTGATTTATATTTGTTATTAATTTAATATTAATATTATTAAGAATATCTAAAAATTTTGAATATATTTTTTTATTATATTGAGGAACATAATAATTTCTTAATAAAGCTAAATGTGGTTCTCCTTTTAACAAATTTTCTACAATAGAAATAGCTGAATCTAAACTTTTATATTCTTCAGAATACATACAGCCTAATAATCTTACTTTTTGAAATGTTGAATATAATTCTGAAAAGTCTTTTTCTGGTAAATTTATTAAATAATTTAATAAATTATTAAAAGAATTTGTAATTATATTTATTGTTTTGTTATCAGGATTTATAATTATAAATTTTAAATTTATTACAGCTTCATAATCATAATAATAATCGTTTGAACACGTTAAATTTGCAATAATATTATTTTCAGTTAAATAATAACATAATGAATCTTTAAATTCTGTACCTATAAACCAACAAAGTAAATTTACTAATTGAAAATCTATCTGGTCATATTCATCTGCATCAAAAATCAAACTCAAGTTTAAAAAATTATACTCAGAAACAGATTTAAATTGAATTAAATTTTCATGTATCATATTTAAATTTTCTTTTTCAAATCTTTCTTCATTTTTATTATCTTTATTATGTTCATAAAATCTGGGTTTGATATTTTCAAAAAATCCAACATAATCATTTATCATTTGGTCTAAACTTTTTGAATCAATTATACATACACAAATATTACAAGTTGTATAATATTTATTATAAAAATTAAATATATCTTCTTTTGTTATTCCCTTTAAACTTTCTGTACTTCCTGTTCCAAATTTTCTAAATTTACTTTTTTCATTAAAAAAATGTTTAAATAAATCATCTATAATCCAATGGTCATTTAATAAATTTTTTTCATGTTCTGAATTAATAATTTCTGATTCTGATTTAATATGTTTCATATCCAATAAAGGCTTATTAAAAAACCATGATAACATATCTATACCTTTTTTTAAAAAACTAGAATCTAATTCTAAATAATAAACTGTAGTGTAATCTGTTGTAAATGCATTATAACTACCACCACATGTTGTTATATATTCTGAATATTCATTTTGTTCAGGATATTTTTCATTTCCCATAAATAATAAATGTTCTAAAAAATGTGCTGTCCCTTCAAATTCATCTTGTAAATAACCAGCTCCTACTCCTACAGTACAAATTGATTTATTAATGTCAGGGTCAGATATTAGAACCATTTTTATTTTATTTGGTAATATAATTCCTCTAATATCCCTATTATCATTTATAGCTAAATCTATATCAAAATATTGAAAATTATTCATCTTATAATATAATAATATAAATATATAATATTATTTGATGCAAAAATCAGTTATAAATGAGACAAAACTTATTATTGAAAAGATTAATGAAAAAATCTTAGAATCTAAACATAAATATTATAATGATGTTTTAGACTTTTTAAATATGACTTTTTTAGATGAATCTAAATCAATCCTTAAAATAAGTTGTAAAAAAATATCTTTTAGTAAAGATGTTTTAGAAGTTTATAATTATATTGTTAAAAAACACAAATTAGATATAGATTTAGTTGATATTGATTATTTTAATTTTGATATTGAATATGATCAAGAAGATGTTATAAAAATAATAATTCAATTATGTAATAATTTATTAAAAAATTTAAATTATCAAATGTATACATCAATTTATAATAATAAAAAAACTATTAAAATTAAAATGCTCAAAAATTAATACTTAAATTTTAATTAATATATATAAATAAGATTCTATGATAGAAAAATTTATTACTAATACAAATAATTATAACAAATCACAGTTAGATCATGAAAATATAAATAGTTCAAAAACTTTTTATTCTATCTACAATAATAAAATATCTAAACCATTTCATAATTTTTGGTTTTTATTACCTAACTGCAAGTTTAAAAATGAATACAATAATTTTAAAATTTTAAGATTTGGTCTTAATAATAAATCTAATCAAATTGAAAAATTTATTACTTTTTTTAAAAATTTATCTGAACATATTAATCAAATTTTTAGTCCTACTTATCCAAATTTAACTATTGAATTACCTTGGAAAGAATTTGATAATTATCCTTTTATTATTACTATTTTTGGTTCCGACCAAACTATGTTAGTTAATGATTCAAAGGAATCTATTAAGATTGATTGTTTAAATAATAATAGTTCTTATAGTTTATTATTTGAAATTAAAAATATTCGTATTGTAAAAACAACTTTAGATGATGTTATCACTCATACTTTAAAATTTAATTTAAATATGTTAGTTATTCAACAAGAACCTGAATTAGATTTAAAATCATGTTTACTTGGTTTTATCTCTAATAGTAATTTATCTAATACAGATTCTGATTATAATACAAATACATATACACATACACATACACATACAAATATAAGTAATCAGACTGCATTTTTATCAAAACCTAAATTACCATTTTTAAATCAATTATCAGGTTTAGATATTAATAATGAATCAGATAATTTTGAAAAACCATTTCTTAAAAGTATAACTACAAACTCTTCAAATAATTCAAATGTATTATTAGCTAATAAAAAAATTATTAATTTAGAAGAAATTTTAGAAAAAAAATCTAATCTTAAAAAAGTTGTTATTAACAATAATCAAGATGATAATTTAACAATTGGTGATACTTATATTCATCAAAAAAATCAACTTAAAAAAACTTTTACTGAAGAAAAAACTCTTTTGAAAAGATTAAAAAAGAAAAAGAAGAAACAAAAAGAACAAAATAAACAAAATAATATGGATAATATGGATAATATAGATAATATGGATAATATAGATAATATTGATGATTTAGAAAAATTAGAAAGGGATTTAGAAAGTTTTTCAAATTTAAATAATAATATTAGTAAAAAAGTGAATAAAAGTATTAAAAAAAATATAAATAAAATTACTGAACAAGATGAATTAGATGAATTAGAACTCGAATTATTATTAAATAAATAAATATTTTTTATTTTATATAATAATTATATTATTATATAAAATGCCTAACAATTTTATGGTTCCATTTGCTTTTCCTTCAGTTAGAAGTTCTTTACCATCTACATTTGGAAATTCAAATATGCAAAATAAATTATTAGAAACTGCATATTCTAAATTGCCTGACGAATCCGCAGGTAATAGTCTTAAAACAGCTTTATGGATTATTTTAGGTTTAGTTTTTTTTTCTTGTTGTATAATTTCTTTATTAAATGGATTTGATACTGGTAAAATGTTAGAAACAAATACACTTAAACTATTATTCTCTATTAATAGTTTAACAATTATTGGTATGTCAGCTGCTTTAGCTTTTGGTGTTCATAGTGCTGGTAAGAAATTTAAAACACCATTAACAGGTGGTAATAATGATGATATTCTTTTTTCACTATAAATTAAATCAAATTAAATCAAATTTAATAAACTTTAATTTTGATAATTTTAAAAAAAATTTTATATATTAGAAATATTATTTAATAATTTTAATAATTGAATATATTCGTCTGCTCCATCATTAATATTTTTTTCTATAAAACTCATTTCGAATAATATTTTTGCTTTAATATTATCAGAAATATCAGGTGCTTTTACAATATATTCAATAATTTTAATAATTACTGAATTAAATATATATCCTTTATTAATTATATCTTTTGTTATTCTTATTATACCTGATGTATTTTTACTGTTTTTTATTCTATCAATAAACTCAACTATTTCTTCATTTGAAATATATTTACACATTTGATAAATATCAGATTTACTTATTTCATAATCTATACTTTTATTTATTTTAATATATTTTACATTTTGTAACATTAAAATACTTTTTCTTAAATCACCATTTGATATTTCTGCTATACTTTTTAATGCATCCGTATTTATTACTATTTTTTCCTTATTTGCTATCCAATTTAACTTTTCAACTATAAATTTTTTATTAATTGGTTTAAATCTAATTTTAACACATCTTGAATTAATTGGTTCAATAATTTGATTTATATAATTACAAATAAAACAAAATCTAGTTATATTTGAGTTTTCTTCCATAACTTTTCTTAAAGCTGCTTGTGCTTCTTTGGTCATTGCATCTGCTTCATCTAATATAATTATTTTATAAGGAGGACATAAATAATTTGGGTCTTGTGTACCAATCGCTACTTTTGCAAAATTAATAATTTTACCTCTAACGACATTTATACCTCTTTCATCTGATGCATTTAATTCAATTACACGCTCATTTACTCTGTTTGGACCATATAATTGATTACATAGAGCTAATACTGAACTTGTTTTTCCTGTTCCTGGAGCACCGTATATTAACAAATGGGGTAATTCTCCTGTTTTTAAAGTATTATTTAAAATACTTATTGACTCTTCTTGGGATATTACTTCATTTAACTTCCTTGGTCTATACTTTTCAATCCAAGGGATATTATTTATTGAATCCATTTTATACTAACTATTTATTATAATATAATTCTTAAATATTTAAATATCAATTTTTATTTTTTTTACATATAACTCGTTTTTTTTAATAAATTATTTGATATAACTATTTTAATAAATAAATTTTTTATCTTAAAATGGAAAAATCTAATAACGACTCTGAAAGTGATTTTTATAATTCTTATGGACCTATTGTAGGAAAAGTTTGTGAAAATACAAACAATTTTATGCATAGTAACTATTTTGAACATGCACCTAAAGCTAACCACTTGGATTCAGCAACTTCTGTAACTTCACCTATTTCTTCTGTAAAAAAACCTGTATCTAAACCTGCTCAAGTTACAACACCAAAACCAGCTCTAACTCCAGCACCAGCTCCCGTTCCTGTTCATGCTCCCGCTCCTGTTCATTCTCCCGCTCCTGTTCCTACACAAAAATCAGGTGGTAACTCTAAAAAATCTTCTAAATCTACATCAGCACCTGTACACGTACCTGCTCCTGTTTCTGTCCCAACTCCAGCCCCAGTTAAAAAATCTGTGTCTCAACCAGTTCAGTCTGTTCAACCTACAAGTAAACATATTGAATTATTAAGTGAAACTAAAGAAATTTTATCAGACAAATCTGTAGGTTCTGCTAAATTAGGCAATCCTTCCGGTGAAGCTGTTGAAACCAGTTCTTCTAGTGGATTTTTTGGAACTGTAAGTATTTTTGGTTATGAAATTTCTATATGGATGTTAATTCTTATTATTATTGTTGTTTTATGTGTTGGTTATTTTGTTTATAAATATATCTTTAGTTCAAGTAAAATTGTAAATGTTGAAAATAAACCACTTATTAAAACTAAAAATGCTTTAGATTCCAATTCAGACTCTGACTCTGATTCCGATTCTGATTCTAAATCTTCTAAATCTTCTAAATCTTCTAAATCATCCAAGTCCTCTAAATCTTCTGAATTAGTTAAACCATCCAAATAATTTTTTTTACTATGAATTAATTTTTTAAATTTTAATTCTTATTTTGTTTTATTTAAATTAGTTTTCTTGTATACTTTTAAGTATATTTTTATTATTTAGTCCTCTTATATACTTTTTTTATTATTTATTTTAATTAAATTTTTACTTTTATTAATTTTAATATTTTTAATTTTTTGTTTTTTTTTCTTAATAAAAAAAGTAAAATTTTTTTTTATTTTTTTTATTTGCTTTTATAAACAGCATTTTACACACAAGAAATAATTATTTATATTTTAAAAAGTGATAGAGAGGAAAAGAAAAAAATAAAAAAAATAATTGAAAAGTGTAGAAGGAAACAAACTATTTTATTTGCCCTAAAATGCCCTAAATTGCCCCTTAAAAATAATATATAATTCTATTTAAAACTAAAATTTTATATGTATTATATATAAAAAAGTATTGATAAATGGTAAAATATACATGTCCAAAATGTAAAACGGATTTTAAAAAAAAGTATGATTTAGAGAGACATTTAAATAAAAAGTTTAGTTGTGTACAAATTATAGACGATTCCGAGGTATTCCCAGGTATTCCCAAATATTCCAATTTTTGCCCAATTTTAGAAGAAAAAAATGAAAATTTTAATAAAAATGAAAAAAATTTTTGTAACTTTTGTAATAAAAATTTTTCAACAAATTTTAATTTAAATAAACATTTAAAATTTAATTGTAAAGAAAAGAAAAATCAAGATGAACAAAAAGAAAATATATTTAAATTATTATTACAAAGAGATGACCAAATAAAAAAAATGGAAGAAGATAAAAAAAATTTAGAAAACTATATTAAAAAAATTACAGATTTAAATTTAGATTTGAATAATCAGGTTAAAACTTTAATAGAAAAATTAAGTATTAGCAATACAAATATTACAAATAATAATATAATAAACAACACAAATATTAATATTGGTAGTGATAAATTAGTAGATTTTGGTAAAGAAGATATTAAAGAAATAGATTTAAAAGAATTCAATAAAGTATTTGGTAAAGTTGGTAAACATATATTTACAGCAAGTGCTGGAAATATATGGAATAACAAACCCAAGTATAAAAATTTGTATGTGTCTGATTTATCACGAGAGAAAGCTATGACAGTTAAAAATGGAAAGTTTGAATTAACACCGTTAAATACAGTTTTAATTACTATAAATCAACAGTTATTACAATATTTTAAATATAATTTAGAACAATTAGAAAAATCAGGAGACAAAAAGAAATTAAAAAACTTTGATGATAATATAAATAAGTATTACAAAATGTATTTTAGAGCATATGCTGATGCTAAAGATAGATATATTCCTCCAGATGATAGATTGGACGAATTTGATAGAGTTGTTAATAAAGAATTGAAAGAATATTTTTATAATATTAGAGATGATGTCAAAAATAATTATGATAAAATTATTGATGATGTTAAAAAAGAAAATATTTTAAAAAAAATTAATTATGTACCACCAAAAAAACCTAGAGGGCGCCCAAAAAAATTAGTTAGTTAATTTCCTAATCATATTTTATGTTTTAAATTTTTCTTTTTATAAATATCAACACTATTGTTTTTAGTATTGGTTTTAGTATTAGAATTAGTATCATTATCTTTATCTTTATTAATATTTTTTTGAAATTTTTTGTATAATTCATTAAAGTAGCTACAATTTTTATCAATATAGAATGAGTTAAATCCCAATTCAAGTAATTTAATTTTGAATTCATGAAAGTCAGGTTTTCTCCAAAACGGATGTGGTTTCACATGATGTGTATAAATATATTTAGGGTCAAATTCCATATAATATTTTTTAATTTTTTTGAATTCATCTTTATCTTTAGGATCAATAATATTTTTAACTTTAAGGTCATCATCAACATATTTTTTTAATATATCAATAGGTTCTTTAAGATTATCTTTTAATGTAAAAGTTTTATAATCGGTTCCCAAAAGTAAACAAAATTCAACAAAATTAGTATATTCAAAATAAACAATTTTATCAAACATTTTTTCAATAAATATTTTAATTTTATATATTAACCCATCAAGTTTAGTAATTCTAACAACATCCCCTCCTAATGACTTTTTAATTAAATAAGGAGCACCAAAAGGTAACATATCAGAATCATTAGAAACAACACCATATAATTCTTTAGGACAATTTCTTAATAAGTATGTACAAACTGGGTCAGCTTCTTCTTCAGCGATATAAAATGGTAATCCAATATAATTAAATACCATAATCCAATCTAATTTGTATTGTTTTTTAAAGGTTATAGTGTGTTTTTCTATTTTTTTACATTTTTTTTCAATATTATCAATTTGTTTTTCTAATTTGTTATTAATATCCAATTCCAAATGTAAATCAATATTATCATCAATATCAACTTCAATTTCAATTTCCTCTTCTTCTAAATCATCTTCAATTATATCCATTTGTTCAATTTTATGAATTAGAACTTCATTTTTTATTTGATTATCAACTTCTTTTTCAATTTCTTCTAATTCTTCATCTTCATCAATCAAAACACTAAATTTATTTTTAGTTTTATCGGATTCTTTTAATTTTAGCAGTATATTTTTACTTTCTTCAAGTTTTTGAAGTTTTTTCAAATTGTTTTGTCTTATTCGTCGTCTTTCTTTTACAGCCTCTAATTTTATTTTAGGAACAGCACTATCAAAAACAAAAATAGGAAATATATCATTATTAAAATAATGTCTTAATAAAGAGATTAAACCATAAATATGAGATAAATTTTCACCAGAATCATTAAACTTTTCAATATTTTTACTTTTAAATAATGCAAGTTGTTCATAAATAGCTTGTGTACCATCAATTATTAATGTTTTTCCTTTTAATTTGGATATGTCTGTATGTAAAGTAGCATCAGGAATATATTTATTAATAAATTTAAATAAACCGTTAATACCCATAGAAATATATTATAATATATAATTTTATCTATATATAGAATTATTATTTATTCTAATATAAAAAATTATTAAATTATTATATTAACTTTATGAGTAAATTAGATAAAATTAATAAAATAAAAGAAGAAGAAAATGAGTTAAGGAGAATATTAAAATTAAATAATAAACTTGAATATTTATTTGGTCAAGAACAAATTATTAATGTAAATTTAAATCCAATAAATATAAAATATAAATTTTGTAAAGAAAATGATAATGGATTTATTGAATATAAACGAACTTTATCAACTTATAATAATAAAAAAGGTAAATTATTAAGACAAATTTATTGGAGAATACATGAATATTTTATTGAACAATCAAATAATATTGATGATAAGTTTTCTAACACATTAAAATGTTTTTATGTAATTGGATTAGAAGATGATGGAACTCCAAGTAATATGTCTTTACAAGAATTAAATGATTCATTACAAATAATTGTAGAATCAATACAAAATACAAATATAAATATAAAATATTTATATTTATTTAATGAAATAGATAAATGTTATTTACTTTTAGTTAAATTTGAATTAGAACTAAATAATATTGATTTTGATTTTGATTTCTTTTAAATTTTTACTTTCTTAACTCAGCAATAGTATTTTTACAGGTTAATCTATTTCTATTAACAATATTATTATTTTCATCCATTAAAGTAATTTGAGTATCTAAAAATACGTCTAAATCTCCATAAATTTTCTTGGATTCTTCATTTAAAATAATACTAGAAACTAAACTAGATAATTGTAAAATTGCTTTTTCTACCTTTTCATAGTATACTTTTTCTTGATTTGGTTTATATTCAATCATTTTTCTAAAATCATTAATAATAGAACCCATAATCTTAGAATCAATGACTTCATTATTAAACATAATTCCAATCATTATCATAATTTTATCACTTTTTTCTTTATTCCATTCAGATGAATCATAATTAACACAATATACATAATCCTTCTTAATTTCAGATAAAAGAATCTTTCTAAAATAAATTTTATCTCCTTCTTTAGTATCAAAGTAAGTTGTTTGTAGTTCATAACAAAGTTTTGCAACTAGTGGCTTGATTTCATTAGTATCTCTTTTCATTTTTAAAATACATTGATTAACCAACTCATTTAATTCTTCTTCAGTTTGAATAACAATTTCTCTGATTCCAGCAATAACTTTAGTAATATTTTGTCCATGTAATTTATTTAATAAACTAATAATTTTTGCCTTAGTTGTATCATGTTTAATTATATTATTAAAAACATGAGATGAAGTACCTACTGCTTCATTTTTTTTAGTAATTGTATTAAATTTAAAGTTAGTAAAGAATTTATTAACATCTTCACTTTGTTCAGTAATCTCACTAAACTTTTGAAAGAGTTCGTCGGTTTTATATACAGAATATTGTGTCATTTTATATTATATAATATATATGTATTATATCTATAAATCAATTTTTTTTATTTGTAAATAATAAAAAAAATTAGTATATTTTTAATTTAACTAAATTCAAATAACATAAGACTAGAATAATAAATTCTAATTTTTTTATTTGACAATTCGTCCTCCCATAATTCAAATCTTAGATTAGCATTAAAATCAGGAAAATTAAGATAATTAATTTTTTGTAAAATATTTGGATTAAAATATTTTTTATCATAATTTAAATTATCAAATTTAGTATCTCCTTTAATAACAGAATGAATTAAATATTTAACAGTTGGCATTAATAGATTATCATGCGATGTTAATAAAATAAATTTATAAATTGGATTTGAAAATAATTCTAACAAATTATTAACAGTAGTTTTTCCAATAAGATTACATAAATCAAAAAAATTATCATTAACATCATTAGCAAGATTATAATAATATGTTGATAAATTATAAATAATTTTTTTCATATCTAATAATTTATTATTATCTTCATCATTTGATAACATTTGATATTTATGAAAATCATAACATCTAATAGTGCTTGCTAATTCAAAATAATCTCTAAATGTTTTAATTTCAAGTCCTGTTAAATCAAATATTTTTTTATTAAACTCAACTAAATCCAAATCTAAATTAATATGATTATGTTCCATTTTATGAACATATAATTTTGTTTGTTCAGGAGTTAATATAGTATTTGAAGATAAGAAACTTAAAATATTTAAATCTAAATCTTTATCAGTTATTTTTAAACCTTCCATAGTTAATATAGTTGTTTCAATTGTTCTTGAGAAATTTGAACTACCAATTAATATTTGTGAACTATTCAAATTTTCAAAATTAAACTCATTAAAATAATTATAATATAGTAAATCTCCAATATATTTACAATATAATTTTCCTAAAGTTGTTAATTGTGCTCCTTTAATTGCAGCTTCAATATCTTTATGTGTATTATTCCAATATGTAGTAATAAATTTGGGTGGAATAAATATAGGTTCACGTGGTCCATGTCTTTGTAAAATTAGTATTTTTTTTAATTTTAATTTAGGAATAGTATTTCTCAAAATTAAATGATAATGATCGATATATTTAACTGATTTATACAATTGATTATTTTTCCATCCAATATAATCTTTATTTTCTAAATTAAAATAATTTGTAATTTGATAAAAACTAATATCATCTTGATTGTTTGTATTCCAAATAATCCAAAATTCATAATTTGAATTAGGTATAATGTATGGATATTCATTTTTTGTAACTAAAATACCTGTATCTTGTATATTAAATTTATCTGCTTGATTTATTTTTTGCAAATGTTCAAGTAATTCAGTAGGAGTTTGATTTTTAGTTTGATAAATAATAATATCGTTCCAATATCTACCTAAATTAATATTTTCAAAATTCTTTTCAATACAACTTGATTGGTCATTAAATATATATGAATTTAATTGTGGTCCATATAATACATTTTTACATTGAATTTTAAAATTCAAGGGATAAGATAGATTTGATATTTGATTATTTAATTTATCTTTAATTTGTTCAAGTTTATTTGATAAAATTATCATTATAATAGTATAAATAATAGTATTGATAATTTTTTTATATATTTAATTATTTATATAAAAATATAAATAATCATAAACAATTAAATAAAATTTTTTTTAATAACAATTAGATTAACTTATTCTGGTTTCTTTTTGTCTGGAATTCTTTTTCTATTAGAACCATAAAATTTATTTCTAGTAGCATTCAAGTCAGGTTCAGTCTTTCTAAATACATAATATCTAGATAGAAAAGAATATTCCTGTAATTTTTTATTAAATTCAGTGGGATTATAGAATTTATAAATACTAGTATAGAATTTCTTTTCTTTCTCAGCATCAACTTTAGAACCGATTTTTAAAAATTCTCTATTATTTTCAAAAATTTCTCTAAATCCAACAGATTCAATTAATTCCATAGAACATTTTTCTTTAAGTGACTTGGTAATAAAATCAGGTAAAACTAAATATTCAGTTTGATATACACCTTCTTCCATAATCCAAGCCATATGTACATCAATAGCTAAACCTACTTTATCTTTAGTATTGTCATCATATTTTTTAATAATTTCATACAATACTTTCTTTTCTCCATTTTCTTCATAATACTCAATGATTCTATCTTTACCCTTAAGTTTTTCTTTAATAATATCACCATCAAATGTACAAAACATCATAATACCACCATCTCTAATATATTTATTAACATTATCTAAAAGATTATTAAATGAATTAGTGTCAGATAACATATAGTGAATAGTAAATGAAAAATTAGCTCTATCAAAAATAGTTCTATCTTCACCCCAGGTTAAAATTCTATCATAAACCTTTTTATCATCAGGTCTTAATCTTCCTAATGCTTTATTTTGTTCATCCCATTGAAGTAATGCACTGCCAGTTCCAAGACAGAAGAATGCAGGGAAGAAACGGTCATGTTTAGCTTTTTGTTGTTTATATCTTGTAACAGCTCCATCAGTAGCATTAGTTAAACCTTCTAAATCTGGGTCAAAACCAGTATAAAATTCAACTTCACAATAATACCACTTTTGAATATCACCACCTCTACCACAACCAAAATCTAATACTTTTAATTGAATTCTATCATAACTTTTAGCAGCACAATAGGTATAAATTACATTAGATTTAATCCAATTATTAAATGCACCTAAATCTTTAACCAAGTCAGTTTTCTTTTGATAATAAATATTTTGTTTTTTTTCAAGATTTAATAAACTAAAATCAATTCTATCTTGCATTTTTTTAAAATAATTATTATATTGAGAATCATCAGCTAAAGTAGCAAAATCAATCATTAAAACAGGATTATTAATACTATTCCATACAGATAAGGCAGTTCTTAATGCATTACCATATCTTCTTCTATATTTTTCAACAGATTCTGTTTTATCAAAACGTGTTTTCATTACTTTCCATTTAAATGGCTTTTGTAAATCATCAGCCATATCATAATAACATTCAATTACAGTTTTATCATTAATCTGTTTTCCATCATCAGAACGTGCAACACCGTCATCATCCAAATAAAGATAACATTGAGAAATACCCTTGTCTTCACCAAATAATACTGGCTTTTCAACTTGATTTGATGATAAACCAACATACAAGTTTAAAATAATATATGGTTTATTTTTAACAACTCCTTCAATTGAATTATCATATATTTTTAATATTTTGTTAGTTTTTTTGTCTTTTTCAATTTCAATATAAAAGTCAATAGAGTTTTTGTTAGGAGGTTTCCATTTATATTCGGAATATTTACTTTTCTCAGCTTCAACAACATATTTTTGTTCAAGTGGTTGTAAAATTAGACCATCATGTAAATAAGGGCACTTAACTTTATTATTTGTTGTAATATTTTTCCACATAAAATTGATATATTTAAAAATTTCATTATCTTGAATTCCATTTGCAGAAATAAAATATTTTCTTCTAAATAATATACTAGTTGATTTAGTATTTAGTTCTTTATCAATATCATCATAAAATTCAATCATATTATTTAAATGGAATTCAATAACTTTGTCAATATTATTAAAATCAATATTTGCTTTTTCTAAATTTTTATATTGAAACTTTGTTTTATTAATTGCTTGAATAATTTCATCCAAATAAATTAATCTTGTCATAAACTTTGATTCATCTCTAACATTAATTTCACCCATTGTTAAACAGTCAAAAGCCATGTATATATATCTATTATATTTTGATAAAAATACAAATTCACCATCAATAATACTTTTATCATATTTCTTATCAATATTAATACCAGTATCTTTTACTATTAAATTTGATGATATTAAATAACATCTTGAATCAACCACAATCATAAAATATCTATCACCATCGGCTTTATCAGTTACAGCATATTTATTAGGTAAATTATCTACAACATGTTGTACT
>JACCDN011114785.1_pt1 | contig 26947 bp, 16 predicted proteins | sample 7441691 | NCBI WGS metagenome assembly JACCDN01 (sample SAMN15323439, study PRJNA562643) | freshwater metagenome | isolation source: river surface water | place: USA:Blue River Watershed | collected 2017-08-16 | reverse complement strand
TCGTTGCAGGCTTACTGATAGAAGTAGTAGGCGTTGTCGTGATTGACAAGTGCGAACTGTAAATGTCTGAGCAGATCAAAGGTTGTGCAAAGCTTGAAAATGAAAAAGTTTGAATCAAAGAAAATAATAAAATATGAGAGACTACTTGGTTATAAACTCTCTTTTTATTAAAAATCTTTTTAGTCATTTTCGATACCTTTCGTCAGTTCATAGCGTAATTACATTTTAATATGCACAACATTTTTTATAACAAAAAAACAAACCTAAAAAAAACTCGTTCATTAGTTGAAGCACATTTGAATTATTTTGTCGTAGTTTTGATTTCCTCACGGGATCCCTCACTGTCAATTTGAGATTGTGGCAAGACTTCTTCTATATATTCCGAATGCAAAGATTTAATATGTACATAGTAGGCTTTCACAAGTTTTCTGATTTCTTCGACAACCTGTTTATCACTCTTTAAAAGAAAAGTTTTGAGAGATTGAGTTTGTTGAGCCGGCACAATCTCTGACTGTCTACGCCCTTGATCGTAAGCAGCATAAGAAGCTAATTGCAAAGCATCTTCAGCTTGTTCGATAGAGGATTGCGAATAAGGAACTGCCATTAAATCAACTTTTCTTCGGCGCATCTCCATATAATGTCCGTTGAGACGAACCAATTGTGTATTGCTTTTGTTTTTACTGCCAAAAGTTTTTCGTAGCATTTCGTATGCTTGTTCCTGGTTTAAGTTTGAAGGAAATAAAGCTTCCATTGTTGAAGGTAAATTTTGTTTGAACTCAATAATATCTAATTTTAAAGGATCCGTTTCTTCGCGATTGGTTCTTTCAATCAAAACCCAAATACGTCTTAAATGTGCAGACCCTCGTTCTTTTGGTCGGATGGCGACATCTAACATTTTTACTGTTTCATTAGTTTGATTTGCATACAGCTCTATGGCTTCAGCCAATTGTGCGCGAGTGATTCCAAGCTCAGCATCTTGTTCGCCAAAAGCATCCAATTTGCCTTCTTTAATCTTTAACATGTGTGATTTCTTTTTGATGAATCGAGACAAATCGTCAGCCAACATTTCATTGAACTGTTTGATACTAAATTTTTTAGCATCTGCAATTGTTGCTGGTTCTGGGAAAGGTGATTTTTCTAAACCTTGAATGTAGGCATATAAAATTCTAGCCGCAACGTCTTTGATCTTAACTTCATTTTTTTTCACTACGGCGTGTGTATTCAGCACAAGATTAGCTAGGCTATAAAAATATGGACTGTGGACGCTGCCTTCTTTTAAATCCCAGTTAAAATATTCTAAGGTTGAGGCTGTCAAATCTGGGCCGATGATTCTTTGACCAGCATGATTATCGCCGGGAACGGGTCCTTTAAATTGGACTAGATATTCAAGTAAGCTGGTGTTTTCATTTTTGGATTTTAAAAATGGAATATACTCAGTAGCTACATAATTTGAATAATCACGGTGATTGTCGCGAATAATTTGTGAGATCGAGTGGGTAGCTTCGAATGTTTTAAATAATGAATCGCCTTCGATTTGTATATTTGATGTTTGTGAATATATTGATTGGCAGGCCTTAGCGTCTGATGGCGCTTGAGCCAAAGCACTGTTAATATTTGTTGTGATGCCAGTCACAGTTGTCATAGTCAAAACAATCCCCTTAACAATACCTTGTCTAAATGCAAAAATTTTCATAACCCACCCTTTAGCAAATACATAACCCAGATTCCCCACGATCCTTTGAGCGTATTTTAAAAACACATCATCCACATAAAGGATGTTTCTGCGTTCATATTGTTCCTGAATTAGCAGATGTGGTTTTACAATAGGCTCATAATCGTAAGCTATGTTTTGCAAAGGCCATTCCAACTTTATTAATAATTAATTTAAGAAATTTTAGGCTGAGTTGTGTCTACAATTTAACTCAGTCTATGGATTGAAATTTTTAAAAATATTTTCAAATTAAATCAGGCGTCTACTTTTTGGTCATAGGTGAAAAATGTTCAGCGCAATAAAATTTAAAACTGGCTCGCTGGCGCCACTGCATTGTTCGACTTTTTGTAAGATTTTATGATGAGGTGAGCTGATATTTTTAATCAGTCGCAGTTGTTTGATCATTTCGTCACTGTTATGAGAGACCATTGCGGCAGAGGTCTCTGCAGTTAGTAAAACATTTTGAAAATCGCAGGCTTCTCTATTGTTTAAATGATATGGACCGACAAGGACAGGCAAACCAAAACTTAGAGGTTCCATCACGCTGTGAATTTTGGCCTTAAAAGACCCACCAACAAAGGCCACGTGGCCCCAGCCATAAAATTCATGAAGGTGGCCAATTTCATCGACAATCAGGATGGGATTGTTTTGCCAATCCCATTTAGTAATTTGAGAGTACCGCTCTGACGCAAGAGAAAGATGCGCCAGCTGTTTTTCCAGTTGCTGTATGTGTACCGAGTGAATTTCGTGAGGCGCCCAAACAACTAAGCCACCTTGTTCAAGCCAAAACTGAACAGCGGGCAGAAGGACATTTTCATCTTCGCTCCAAGTCGAGCCAAGAACCCAGATTTTTTTTTCAGTTTCTGGTTTGTTAAAATTATTTTTCATTGGCTGCGGATGTTGTTTTCGATAAAGAACTTGGTCATAGCGAGTATCGCCACCAATATGAATATCAGCAGGCAATTGCAGTGCTTCAATATTGTCTTTATCTATTTTGTTAACGCAAAAAATTTGTTCCATTTGTCCCAATGTCAGTCGTAAAAAAGCTTGTGAAAGCCACGAGCGTTCGGATGCGTTTTTAGAGAATGTAGCTGAAAACAACAATGACGGAATTTTATTTTGTTTACATTGCCAAGCTATTTCTGGCCAAACATCAGAGCGAGCAATAAGTATACAGCGAGGGCGATAGAAATCTAAAAACTTTTTCACCAATTGACGATGGTCCCACGGTAATGGGATTACCAAATCGACACCAGGAAATTTTTGGATTAATTTTTTTGCAGAGGGCGAAAAATAAGTCACCAAAATCGGAGCCTGTGGAAATCGTTCTTTGCACAATCTAATAATGGATTTTGCATATTCGATCTCGCCGCTGGCTGCATGAATCCAAATTGGACGCGCCGGCAATGTTTGCATGTTGATGTTGTCGCGATCTTGAATCATTTGTAACAATTTGCTGATGTTGGAATTGGCTGTCAGTGGAATTGATTTTTGTTGATAAACAAAACGAATGATTAAAAGAACTCGAAGCACAAGCGGGATGATCAACCAACGATAGATAGAAAATAGAATAAACTCGACAACCGCTTGCATTTATATTTTCCCCCATTGCAGAATTTTAGCGGCGACAGATAGAGGTTTGATATCACGTAAACACTGTTGGAAATTGGTATTTACACAAGGTCCTTGTCCGTGTTTACTGCACGGGCGGCAGGACAATTCAATTTGCATAATTTCAGTTTTTTCACGGGATGGAAATCCAAAGGGTGCGGGACCCATCAGGGCAATGGCGTGGACTCCCAGTTGTTCGGCGACATGTAACAATCCTGTATCGTTTGCAATCAATCCCTGCGATTGTGCAATGACAGAAGCGCTCTCAGTTAAGCTCAGTTTTCCTGACCAATCGATGACGCAATTGCCATGTGTTTGTTTGATTTTGGCAATGAAGAGGTCTTCTGGTCCGCCCAAACAAATAAAGTGGTGCTCGGGATGAGATTTTTTTAACAACGAAATGAGCTCAATAAAATACTCTATCGGCCAGCGTTTTAATTCATAAGCAGCGGATGGCGCAAAGGTGAAAAAAGAATGAATGTTTTCGCTGTTTAATTTTTGTTTAATTTTTTCATTAGTTTCGATTGATAAAAATAACTGAGGAGTTGACGGTAAAGATTTACTGAGTCCCCATTTTTGTAAAGGTTCAAGTAAATCCCTTTGGCCTGAAAATGGTTGTTCGTAGGTATTGATGCGAAATTTAAAAAGTAAAAATCTTTTCCAGCGCTTTTGCGATTTGCGAATAAAATGTGGTGGATTGAGCCATACAGAAAGGTTTAATGGTGGCAATAAAAACAAGCAAATCAGCAGTGACCGCAAATTATTGTGAGCGTCATAAATGTGAGTGAAATTTTGTTTTCTTAACTCTGCAATCAGGCGCCACAAGCCGACAAGTTTTTGTTTGCGATCTAATAACCAAATTTTGTTAATATATGGGTGATTTTCAAGCAAGCACGCCATGTCTGTTCGTGTCGCCCAATGTATTTCCATGTCATTGTCGTTGTTATCACTTTGCAAAACTGTTTTTTTATGTAAGCTTTTTGCCTCGCTTGTTGCCATCTTACAGAGATCCATCAATCGAGATGGGATACTCAAGGACTGAGTGACATCACCAAAGCTAGAAAAGCGCAGTATTAAGATTTTTGTTTTGCGTGATAAAAGCATGAGGGGACAAGCTAATCAGAAAATGACAGAGAACACAAGTTGGCAGGGGGACCTGTTGGCAAAAAAACGCTCATGTCAATTTTTTAGACAGCTCAGATCCTGCCAATGCGATCATTTCGCATTTGGTCAGGGCCTCGTTCTTGAAAGGTAATATGGTAATGAGCAAGTTTAATTTTTATCTCATTTTGGGATTTTTGACTTCGATGATATCGGGGACGGCGTGGGCTGATCCGCAGGCTCGCGTAAGTATGACTCAGGCTGGTTTTGTTAGCCCCGACTACATGCTTACAGATCGTAAGGATTTTCAATTCGTAGGAGCGGGTTTAGATACCATTTCTGCTTATCGCAATGAGCATGATATCGATGACTCATTACAAGCACAAATTCATGGCCTTGTTTCCCCAGGTGTTTCCGTTTTGAGTTATCTCAATGTGACGCAAATTTATTGGAAACAGCACATGCTGACCGTGGGAAGAAAAAAATTGAATTGGAGCACTCTTGATGATGATTTTCTTTTAGGCTTGTATCAGCCACTTTTTCGTTGGAATGCATTGCAAGCAGAGCAACAAGGTTTGACAGGATTTTTTCTGAACTTGGAATCAGAAGAGAGCAGTTTGTTTCCATGGGGAATCACTTTGTTTGGTTCGACTTTGTTCGTTCCCGATCAGGGGGCAGGATATGAAATCAAAGACGGGCAATTTACGCGTTCAAATCCTTATTTTCAAAGCCCTCCGAAAAAAGCGATGATCAATGGTCAAATGGATCAGGTGCGCTACACGGTGCAAAAGCCTGATACTCAGGATGTAATTTTTAATCGCAGTTTTGGTTCGCGAGTTTTTTTTGGTGAAGAAGATCGTGGTTTGTATTTTCAAGGGTCCTATGCCAATAAACCATCAAATCAATTGGCTCTTGGCTTTCAAGGTGCGGTGGTGCCTGACAATGCGGTGGACGTAACAATTTTGCCGGCAATTTATTTTCACACACTGTATGGTGCTGATAGCAAGTACACTTTTAAATACACTTCGGGATATGTGGCATTGGGTGTTTCTGGTATGCAAGAAAAAGTACAGCCACCTAATTATACCAGCGAGTGGACTTATGTGACTTATTCAGATTCAACTCTTGTGAGTCCTTATGCTGAGATGACGTATTCTGGATTTAAAGCTCGTATTTCGCATTTATCTGTTGATGGCTCAGAGTCTTCCGCAACGGGCTCTTTAGCTAAACAAAGCAGCTCTGTTCTGCCAGCACGTTTGCCATTTCGAGGAGCGTCACAAGTTCGCTTAGAATGGCTGAAGCCTCTTAAGAGACATCAGGCGCTGCATTTTTCAACTCGATACTTGACTGGTGATCAATCCGAGTTTGAACTGCTAAGTTTTCGGGGTGCATATCAATGGGAAGAGCGATGGTCAGGTTATGTGATTTCGCAAATGATCAATGTGCAAAACAATCCCGAAGGACGAGCGACCACATTTTTTCCATACGTGAATAACGATGGTGTCGCAGCAGGGGTGCAATATGTTTTCTAATCTGCGATTCAAGGCAAAATTTATTTTTTTAACGATGGCGCTGGTCTTTTCTCAGGTAGCTTGCAATCGTTATTTAGATAAACCCGCAGATGATCCTACACATTCTGATGATACATTGACCATTAAAACGGATGAGGTCTCTTGTCTTGGCGATTCGGCAGTTCAATTGCAAAACTTTTTCGAAGACAAAGATGATGGTCAACAACTTGAAACAGCTATTGGCTGTATTCAAAATTCGTTAAAAACTTTTGCTGTTCACACTCGCGGTGTGCAGGCTGATCGTTATACAGGTCAAGAGGTGCAACACTTTTTCAATCGTTATTTATTAAAAGACAATCAAATTTCAGATGCTTTTCGTAATGAAATTTTGAAATTTAAAATGGCTGTCGTCGGTGGTGATGCGCAAGGTTTGACTCGTGCTGAAATCAACGAATTGGTAGATTATCTTTCTTTGATTCGTGATCTGGCAAGCAGTGTAAAAGGTCACATGAAAATGTTGAGCTTTCGCGAGAGTGCGGACTCGTTTCGCGGTCAACGATTTGACCAAGTTTATAGCCAAAGTAAAAAAGTCGCAGAGATTTTATTGCGCCGATCGAAAGTGACTGATTCGCATTATCAGTGGGTGGATTTGGTTTCTTTGATTCAAGAGGTAGATCGTTTTGTCGGCCACTCGGCCTCATTGCAGTCGATCATGGATTGGTTGCCATTGGTAGGCAGCGTGAAGGTGCTGTTTTTAGGTGAGAACGCGGGATTGTTGACTCAGACCGAGTGGACCTCAGCTGCAAGCTGGGTAACTGATGGTTATTTTTTAGTGCTCGAGTATTTTTATAAAATCAAACCATTAACCTATCGCGCGCCAAGCGAGTGGAATTTAGTCATTAAATGGGCAGAGCGTGGATTGAAGGTCTTGGAAAATTCTCCAGAATTAATTAAGAAAAATAGATTGGATGCCAAAGCCATTGATTCTGTGGTTGAGCAAGTTTTAGCGAAAAATTTATTTAAAACGGATTTGCAAGCATCATTGATTAATAGTTTTTATCGCAATGCCATTGCTTTTCTGATTGAGGGTCAACCAGGAAGCCGCCAAGATCCATCGAAAATTGTTGGACTGACAGATTCTGATTTACAAATCATTAAAAAAGAATTCCATGTTTGGGCATTGTCGCAAAAATTTATCAACAGTTCTTTTATTGCCAATCCAAATCAAACTTTGGATTCTTTACGTTTGGCAGTAGATAAATATCCTCGTGATGCGGTGATTGCAGAGTTCACTAGTGATGAACAGGAAGCGACTGATTTGCGTCGCAGTTGGCAGGATTTTGTAAAACTTTTGAAAAGCAGTCCCAATGTGATTTTTGACGACAAGTTTGAAATGCAAATGGGTTATTTTTATCAGACCAAGCCGATGTCTTATGTTGGCGCCAACATGTTCAATTCGATTCGAACATATATTCGATTTTTATTCCGTGGTTACAGCCAGGGAACAGCCAGATATTTTGTTGATAATTACTCGACGAAATCTTTGCTCAGTAACTTTGTGGAGGATTTTTATGATTTTGGAAAATCAATTGGCTTTTTGGATTACCGTGTAACCAATCCGGCTCCAAGAACTTTTGTTGAAGCTAATTATTTTGCATTTCATGGCAATGGTGACGATTGGTTGAGTTCTCAAGAGATTTTTGAAGAGCTCAGTGTGATGGTTTCTGGCGGTCAATCACAGGTCAAACGAATCTTTAATTCTGATTTAATGAAAAAATGCTACACCGGTAAATATGATGTCTACAAACATCTCATTCTCAATAGCAATTGTTTTTATTATACATTCAAAGACAACGTAAAATTATTTATGTCAAACATGCCGTGGATGGCAGACGAGATCAGTCGTATGAGCCTTTCCGAGTACGCCACATTCTATAATGGCCTGTATACGTTGGCTAAGATGGGTCCGCCGTCATTGTTGCCTGAATATAAACCTGTTCCTGAGGGGTATATTGAATGGAACGAGGTTCGCTCGATGACCACGATCATGCACTATATTGAGTCTATTTTTATGGCCTATGATAAAGACCAAAAAGGCAGTCTTGATATACATGAGATACTGAATGCGTTGCCACGTTATAAGGCTTTGATTGACAAAAAAATCGAATCACAAAGTGGTTTTTGGTCAACAATCGCAATATATATTGCAGGCAAAAGAAGTATTGAAGAGGTGGCATTGGCGTACTTAGTTTATCGTGGTCGCATCCCATCGGCTGAGGACAAGATGGATCTGCTCAGTTTTTATCGCGATTATGATTGCACTTTGGATCCGGGTTTTACATGCAATGCTGTTGGCAATACCTTGCAGCCAGTTCATCGTGCTCAGTTGATTAATGTGCTCAGTATTCTAAAACAAAACTCGAATTAAGTGTCGATCTAATTTAAGCCATTAAGCTGATATTCTTATTCTCTGATTGATCAAATCTCATGAAGTGAAGGGATTGAATTTTCGGAAATAGTTTGAATTTATTTTGGCGAACTGTTTTTGGAAAAAAATTGTTTTATTCCAGAGGAATTTTTGAGATGAGAACTAAAATTTATTTTCATTTTTTATTATTTGCTTATGCCAGTTTGTTTTTACTTGGCATCAGCGACAATCTGCGTGGGCCGATTTATTCAGATATTTTAAAAACATTTTCAGTCGATCCCGTCCAGGGCTCTATGTTTTTTTCAGTGACTTCGATCTGTGCCTTTGCTGGTGGTTTTGTAACGGCAAAATTGATTCGTCGATTTTCACATTATGCAGTTTTACAAGCTTCCATATTTTTATGTTCAGCAAGCCTGCTATTGATGTCTTTTGCTAACAGTTTTTATTTTTTAATGTTTGGCACCGCTTTGTTGGGTGTCAGTTATGGCTGGATGGGGGTCGTACAAAATATTTTGGTTGCACGTTTTGCTCCTCATCAGCGTAAACAACAATGGCTGACAGGCTTGCATACTGTTTATGCGGGGTCGGCTTTGCTGGCGCCAAGCCTTATCGCTTATTTGTTTGAGCGGGTGCAGGCCTCTGGCGGTCCATCAGTCTGGCGCACAGGCTTGCAAGCTGGAGCCAGTTTTGGATTTGTAATTTTCGCATCGGCTTGGTGGGTGTTTCATACTCGCCGTGATCAACTGGTTCTTAAGCATATCACTGAAAATAATCATGAGACGGCTGGTGTTGAAATCGTAGCGGGTAATGGATCCGGTTTTTCTCTTCGTTTATTATTTGCTGTGGGATTATCTTTGTATGTTGTCGGGGAAATCATTGTGGCTTCACGTTTGGCTTCGTTTGCAGAGCAAGTTTGGCAAACAACAGCTGCGACAGCCAGTTTGTGGACCACTGGCTTTTTTCTTGGCATGTTTGTCAGTCGATTTTATTTCAGTGTTCGCCCTACAAAAACTGCATTACACAAGTTTGTATTGCTATGTCTTGTACTTTCCTTTATCTCTGTGCTGGTTGGAATTTGCGTTCACCCAGTTGCTTTGATTGTCAGCGGTTTATTGATGGGACCTTTCTATCCGACGATGATGGTATGGGCCGAACAAAATTTTCATGCTCAGCTAGAAGACGCCATGGGATTAGGTATTGCCTTTTCCAGTTTCCTTTTAGTGTTTTCGCAAACTGCCTATGGATATTTGACCAAATCCTATGGGCAAACTGCAGGTTATTGGTTGGCGCCAATGTCATTGCTGGTTTCGATGATAGTTTTATTAATTTTATTTAAACGCTTAAGTGTAAGCATATCTAAAAAGTAAAAAAAGAAAAAGTAGGAACAACGATGACAAAATTTTTTATTAGCTGTGCACTTGGATTTGAAGAAGAACTGCAAATTGAGCTCAAAGAAATCTGGCCTTTTTTATTAGACCTTGATGGACGTCCGCATTCTTCAGCACTAGATATTATTACTGTTGATAAAGGCGGCATCGAGATCCAGTGTCCCTTTCATTTAGGGCTGCAGTTGAATTTGTTTAGCAAATTGTCGCATCGGATTTTATGGCGTTTTCAAGAATTTCGTGTGCGTGATTTTCCAAAGTTGTTCCAACGTCTACAGAAAATAAAATCTAGCAATGAATTTGCTCCATTTATGAATAAAAAATTCAACTATGAAATCGCGGCTTCAAAATCTCGTTTGAATAACGAAAAACGGATTGCGGCGGTATTTACCGAGTGCTGGGGTGGGCCTAAGACTCATTCAGATTATTGTTTTTATATTCGTATGTATGATGACCTGTGTGTGATCAGTGTTGATACCTCGGGTGAACATTTGCATTACCGCAGTCAGCGTACTGAGCAAGGTGCAGCACCTTTACGAGAGACGGTCGCTGCATTCTGTGCGCGTCAGTTGCTCAAGGGGCTCAGTGCGGTGGAAATGCAAAAGATGTCGTTGGTGGATCCAATGGCAGGAACAGGGACTTTGCTGAGCGAAAGCATGAGTTTATTTCAGCCAGTGGTTCGTGATGATTTTGCTTTTCAGAAATGGCCTTGGATTCCAAAGCTTTTGCAGAGCAAAGATTTACGTAAAAATTATTTGCCTATGCCTTTATGTTTTTCACAGCTTTATGCTCTAGACCGTGAAGCTTCACTTGTGGCTATAGCTAAAAAGCAATTGGCGGCATTTACAGGTCACGCACAAGCCATTGAACAAGATCTTTTTGCCCAGCCATCGACTGAAATGAAGGCAATTTTAAAAGAGCTTCATTCGCAGCCAGTTTTGTTGATCAGCAACCCACCATATGGTGAGCGTTTAAAGGTCGATTTCACGCCATTGCAGCTGCTTTCGCGAATTGTTGATGTCTACAGACCTTTGCGTTTTGGCTTGCTCTTATCGCAAGCGCAAGCGTTGGAAATACCAGAAAAATTTGAGAACAAAAACACGGCAAACCCAAGTGTGGGCAGTGTAGACAGCTATTTTCTACAATCAAAAAGCAAAATACAGAACGGCGGGTTGTCGGTCGAGTTTTGTGTATACACTTTGGGCAAGATCGATTAGAACATGGGGCATGAAAACAAGCCTCATTTTTAAATCAATCAAAGCATCTTTTTTATCAAACTCTTTATCAAATTTTATATCAAATTTGCAGCTCAGTATTTTATGTTTAGCGAGCTTGGCAGCTTTGACGGCCTGTTCACCTCGTGATCCTGATGTGCTCAGTGATTCTGATAAACAATTTATCGCCAATGCTAAAAACAAAAAATTCAATCAACAAAATGCGGATCGCCCCAGTCTTCCACAAAAAGCTGAGGTCGCAACTGGGCTTTTGGTTGCTGACCGCGAATCACAAGTTTATCAAATTTTATTAAAATCTTTTGATTTAATTAAAAACAAAGTTTCCACAGCACCTTCAGCGAAAAACTGTGAAAATTGGATTTTGATGAAATCAACAGATGATGCTCAGGGATCGCAGTTGGTTTATCGTTATAATCGTGAGATGTGTGCGCAGAATTTTACAGATTTGCAGTTGTCTGTAAATGGCAGCTCTATGTTGACCTTGCAGGTTCGTCATTTGCCAGAAGGTGTTGATGAGTTGTTAAGAGTGACTCTGCAAACAGGCGATGTTTCATCTTCGCCAGTGGCAGTGATGGATGGTGATTTATCAGTGCCAGAAACTCAGTTTTATAAAAATAATTTTACTGGCTCTTTTATCGTCCAAGATCTGGTGAATTTTGATTTGGTTAAAAAAACTGATGCAGCCGTAGCTGCCGGTGAAAATTCAGTTTATCAATTGAAACAGTTTGTGGCTGTTTCTCGTCTGCGTTTAAGCGAAACAACAAAAGCTAAAGACGGCGCAAGTGTCGCGCAAAGAACAGAAACTTTGTTGCAACATGAAGCCGCTGGTGAATTCACTGTGTCGTCTGCGACCAATGTTTTGTTATCAACACAATTACACCATTCATTTAATGTAAAATCGAATTTACTGAGGGCTGGAGTGCAAATTGCTGATTCCAGTTTTCGTTCACAATTTGATACTGACACGACAAAACAGGGATTGTTTGAGGCGGATTGTACTCGTTGGAGTCCTGCTTTGAATTACGTATTGTCATTTGGCAAAACGCCACGTTCTGGCAGTCTTTTGTTCAGCACTTCGTCAGTACAATCTAGCAGTCAGAATCCTAAAACTAAAAAAATCGAAACAGGTACTTTCGAGGTCGCAGCGTGTTCGAAACGACCTGCTATATCTTGGGATCAGTGGTTGTTGATTACCAGTTCTCCAAGTAACGGAAAATGATCACTGACGCCAATGGATCTTTTAGCATCAAAGCGTGCCGGCGTGCCCCCCATTTGTGTTTGATATTTCCCCTCATTCGCTAAACGGATTGAGCTTGGATCTACATACACAGATGGTGTTTGAGATTTATCATCTTTGTACAAGCTCGGTGAAAATAACAAAACATCTAAAAACGACCAGCCGCCGCGATAGCTGTGAGTTCCAGGGCAAGATTTGCAGCCAATCATGTGCGAAACTTTCCAATGAGAGGCCATTTCTTTGCTCTGTAAACCTTCATAGGCGTCTTCTTTGACTGTGATATTTGAATCACCTGCTGCAACCGCCAAAGCATTTGGTCCTTTGGCTTCTAATAATTTATTCAAAGTTTTTACTCCGTCGCGACGTTCTTGCCAGATCGCTCCTTGAGATGGGAAATGCAAACCATAAACAGTTAGAATTTTTCCATTTGCTAATTTGAGTGGAGCTTCCAGAATGCCTCTTGTTTTTGGATGCGACAGCTCTGTCGAATTCTCCCCATTATTTTTTTTCATTTTAGCCGTGCGTTTTTTTAATGTGTCTTCTGAAAATTCAATAGCGTGCAGCTTGGCCTCTGCGGCTAATGGAAAACGGGATAGTATTGCGACGTCAATTCCTCGTTCATCTACGCCCTCAATTAATACTTCAGTTTGATAATGTGCGGCTTCTAGTTTTTGGTTGAGCATATGTAAAACATTTTTATTTTCAACTTCTTGTAAGACAAGAATATCAGGGCCTTTTCCGTAGACTTGTAAAATGCTGTCGGCAACGCGGGCTAATTTTAGTTTTAAAATATCTTCGTTCCAATCAGTGTTTAAGCATTCTTGACGGTAGTAAGGCGTCACTGCTTTTTCGCAATGTGCTTGTACAAAAGGCGTGGATTTATCTTTTAATGGTAAATAGGTAAAATCTTCCTTGCCATCGTCATGAACAGTATCAAAGAGGTTTTCGATATTGTAGTTCATGATGGTGATGCGGTCTTCGGGTTGAGTTGGGTATTTCGGCGCGCTGGTACAAGAGGTAAGGGCCAGAAGAGTCATGCAGAGGGCAAAAGAGGTCAACGTTTGTACAGGAAATTTTTTTACAAGGGCGGTCATTTGGGCCTCCGTCATGGGTCATTTTGATCTAATTTGGTCAACACAATCTCTGGCAAGGAATGTAATGCGTGAGTGCTACTCAGGCAATGCATTTTATAATTTGAGCTCTTGAAAAAGTGTCGCGTATAGGTCATAAATCTACTGGCGACAACGAACCAGTCATCCGAACAAGTCATCTATGGGAAGGTCTCACGTGAATAACACGGCAATGAATAACTTGAACAACTCTATATCTAAAAAGATTTCTCAAACTAGTTCGCAATTACTGATGGTGTTTTTGATCAGTTTAAGTTTGTCGCAAGCCTTGGCTGCTGAGGAATCCATTGGCAACTCTTTAATGGGTTCAGATGGTCAGTTTCGCGGTGATTCAAAATGGTCTAACAGTTATTTCAGTTTTTCCTCTGTTGGTTTAAAACAAACCCAAGATGGTGCAGCCAGCATATCCATGTACAATTATTTGGCCGCCAATTATAAGTTAAGCAAAGACGAACGTATTAATTTGCGCCCAGTGTTTATGATCAACACTGCAGGTTACGATCAATACAAACAAAACCAAGCGAGCAATATCAAAGCAGGTGATGCAATTGTAAATTATTCGAATTACTCGATTGCTCTGTTGCCTGGCGAGTGGCAGTGGGGTGCTGATCTTGGTTTGGTTTTGCCAACCAGTGAATCTTCACAAAATAAAAAAATGATCGCCGCTTTAAAATCTCACAGTTCTTTTGAAAAAGAATATTCGAATGATTGGGCAACGGTTTATAATTTAAAACCTTATTATTATTTTCAAAGCCAAAAAGCATATCGCAATGAATACGACAAAATTTTTGATGATGGTGGAACTCAGCACCGAATCGATACTGGTGCCAATCAAATTGCGAAGCTTGAGCATTATATGACCGTAGCAAAATACGCGAATAAATATTTTACTCCAGCATTTGATATTGGTTTTATTCACCAATGGTATTACACCTCGGATCAGGTGCGTGGTGGTTCCGCTTCACGAAATCAGATGAAAATTGCTCCGAACACAGAAATCCACGTGAACTCACGTTTATGGTTTATTTTAGGTGTTGAGAGCGATGTGGATTTAAATAATTCTACATTAGACGCCAGCAGTGGTGATACCTTTCGCTGGCGCGACGACCGCGATCAGAGCATTAATTTTTTCAGACCAGAGAACACACAATATTATTTGTTAACTTTTTGGTCTTTGTAGAATCAAATTTAATCAATCATAAATCCAACGCCGCTTTACTTAAGCAAGTCTATTAGCCTATCTCCTAAAGCCATTTTTTGGCTGCTGTCAAAAGTTTAGACAGTATTTATACGCAATCTTTACTCTGCGAGCTTACGGCTCGGCACGATTTTCGAATCATAAATTTCCTGTAGGAATAGCTAAGACTTAGCCCATGTTATCTAGAAAGGTAGTCTGTGGACGGGAATTCAGTTTTTCGAAAATTTATTAATACAAATGCGGCGTTGCCAGCCAATGCAGTAGTTAGACAGTTGGTGTCTACGTACGCGCAACAACAGGTTTTGAATCTGTTATCGAAAGACGTGATTGCCACATTATCTTTTAATGAAGTGATCGCATTGGATCTTCATGGAGAGGTTGATGTTGGTTTATTAGATAAGGCAATCCAGTCTTTGGTAGAAGCTAATGAATTTTTGCGTTCAACCTTTTCTGCTGATGGAAAATTCATTTATGTGAAAGAAACTGTCAATTCGGTGCTAAAGATTTTAAATCTATCTGAAAGCATAAATGCAGAAACACAATTGGCTGTATTACAAAAAGCTGAAGTGCAAAACCCATTCGATTTAGAAAACGAATCAGGGTTTCGAGCGACATTGATAATCTTAAATAAACAAAAGAGTGTTTTATTACTGTCAGCACATCGTTTGTTTTGCGAACGTCAAGATTTGTTTAAAATAGGCGAGCTTTTATTGTCGCATGATTATAGTATATCTGATGAAAAGAAAATAAATTTCAATTTAAATTATAAAATAGAAAATAAGATATTTCATTTACCTGTTTCTATTCCTGAAGACCAATTTGCAAATTCAGAGACTGCAGTAAATGCAATGACATCATTGTCGTCAGCACGTCCTTCTTCCGAGTTTCAAAGTTATCATAGCAAGCGTATTAACAAAATTCTATCAGCCGGGGCATTAGATCAAGTTAGGCAACACTGTGGTTATTATAATATTGATCTAAATGTATTTATGCTAAGTTCTTTTGTTTGTTTTCAGACAAAATCATTGTCTGAAAAATTGATTGAAGAATCCTTTTTTGATCAATGTCTTGAAAAGATGTCTGTGTATCGGGAAAATCTAGATCGATATGATTCATTTGCGATACAAAATCAAAAAATTGGTTTCAGTATTGAAAAGACAAATTTGCCATTTACGTTGATCCCACGATCATTTGATTTGTATGAATTTTCAATTCAAATTATTTTTTCAAACAATAATGCGAATATATATTGCCAGTACAATGCCGGTTTGTTTTTATCCGAAACTGTCGAGACCTATTTAAATTTATATCTCCAATTCTTGGATTCTTTAACTGCAGCAACTTTGTTTTGGAAAAACACATTGCAGGAACCATTGCCCATTTTGAATTTACCTTTTGAACATTCGTATACAGAGTCTTCAGAGGCAAAAAATGAAGTATTCAGCTTTGCGGTCCAACCTCATCAATTAAAATCACTTTCAAACTTTTGTGTATCTAATCAACTCACGATACCCTCAGTGCTATTGGCTGTATTTAAAATTGTCTTGCAAAGATATTCCGAGGCAGGAGCAATAGATGTAACTTCATTAATTGTGAATGTAAATCAATTGCCGGTGCGAACTGAATTTTTATCAAAAAAATCATTCCTAGAAAATATTAAACACATAAGTAGTGTTTTTGAATTGGCAAATAGTTATGGTTTTGATTCCTTGCGACGTTTCCTAGGTGATAAGAACTTTAGATTGCAGAATAATTTTAATTATTTTGAGTTGCGAACACCTATTGATTTTCATTTAAACAATTCTAACGATCAAAATATAAATGTACATGAAACGAATCTTATAAATGCGAACTCTCAGAATTTTCTATTTTCTAACTTGAAACAGGCTGATTCTGGATTGCAGACGTCAAATTATAAAAATCTGAACACTCATCAGTTATCTTCAGGGGATTTCAATTTATCAATTCAATTCACTGATAAGATTTTATCAGGTCAGATTCAATATCGATCAGATTTATTATCCAAAGAAGTTATTCAAGGTTTCCATGAGATTTTTGATTATACACTCTCTCAGCTGGATCGTATTTCTCATTTACAATTATCTGAAATTGATTTTGTTCCTCGAGCCCAAAAAAATCGTTTATTGAAATACGGCAAAGGCTCTTTAGCAGCTAATATTTTACCAAGACCTATTCACTCACTTATCGCAGACGTGGCATTACAACATGCTGAGAACGTTGCTATTCAAAGCAATGATCATAATCTAACCTACGGGCAACTGATGTCTAAGGTGCAGAGTTTATCATTGTCATTGCGTGAAAATGGAATTGGCAGAGGTGATCTGGTCGGGTTGTCGGTCTCGCGAAGTGCCGATTTGATAGCGGCTATATTAGCAATTTTTCAATCGGGTGCGGGCTATGTACCATTGGATCCAATTTTTCCGCAAGATCGTTTGGATTACATTATCAATCAATCTAAACTACGTTATATTTTAACCGAAGAGAGTTCGGTAAACCTATTTTCTTCACAATTAAATTTGTTGGATATCAACGTGCTTCTCAAACAGCATATCAATGAAGAAAATGAAAATGCTAGCCAACATATTAAAGATTTCTCACGATTGAAAATTCAAGACAAACACTGTCTTCAGGACACGGCCTATGTGATGTATACGTCTGGCAGTACGGGGCAGCCAAAAGGTGTAGAGATTACTCACCAAGCTGTCAGTAATTTTTTGCAATCCATGCGTGAACAAAAAATTTGTTCCAGTGAAGATCGGGTATTAGCTATTACAACTATCAGTTTTGATATTTCGATTTTAGAATTGTTTTTACCGCTATTATGTGGCGGAAGTGTTTTTGTTGCTCAACAAAAAGATGTTTCTGATGGAGAAAAATTACGATTATTGTTAGAGCAACAACAAATTTCACTTTTGCAAGCAACCCCATCTACTTGGCGAATGTTGCTGTCTGCAGGATGGAATGGTTCACAACACTTTAAAGATTTTGGCAAAGCTCTCTGCGGTGGCGAAGCTTTTCCAATGGATCTTGTATTGCGATTGCAAGCCATCAGTCATTCCGTCTGGAATATGTATGGTCCGACTGAAACCACAGTGTGGTCGTCGTTTAAACGGCTTGAGGCTGATGATAAACAAGTAACGCTTGGGCAGCCAATAGCAAATACTGAATTTTATGTTTTAGATGATCATCTCAAGCTGCGTCCGATGGGGGCGGCTGGGCAATTGTTTATTTCGGGACAGGGGTTGGCTCGTGGTTATTATAATCGGCGAGATCTGACCGTAGAAAAGTTTTTAGCAAATCCTTTTAAGCCAAATGAACGAATGTATGCAACCGGTGATGTCGTTCGTTATAATGCAAAAGGTGAATTGTTGTTTTTGGGGCGGACTGATTCGCAAGTCAAAATTCGTGGATATCGTATTGAACTTGGTGAAATTCAGTTTTTGTTACAGCAAATAAATGGTGTTCAAGAAGTCGCTGTTGTTACTCAAGAGGTTCAAGCGGGTGATTGTCGAATCATCGCGTACGTTGTTTTAAACTTAAATGAATCACGGACAGTAGATGAGCGTTATCTAAGATATATGCTGAGTCAAAAGCTACCTGCGTATATGATTCCAGCACACTTTGTATTTATCAGTAAAATTGCAAAGAACCTCAGCGGAAAAATAGATAAAAAACAATTGCCGCCAGTATCTGTTATCGAACATAAAGCCGAACTAGTTAAATCCCCTTTTTCTCTTTTGGAACAGAATGATAATATTAAAGAATCTCTAAGGAAATTGTGGCGGGAAGTTCTTTTGAAAGATGCAATTTCCGACCAAGATAATTTCTTTGATATTGGTGGAAATTCTCTGATTGCTGTAGATCTTTATGCAAGAATTCAATCAAAGTATAAAATAGAAATGCCATTGTCGTTATTGATAGAGTCTAAAAACTTTCAAGCTTTTGTGTCGACTGTCGAGTCGCGTTTGGGTCTGCAGCATAAAGCTTTTGAACTTCACTTGCAGTCAAATCAGGTTCAGCGATTTCAATCCATGGTGGCGATCAGTCTTGATGGTGATCGAAATCCATTATTTTGTTTTCATGCAGTCGGTGGAAATGTTTTAAATTATGTTAGTTTTCTTTCTGTAGCAAAAAAAGCACGCCGGCCATTATTGGCATTGCAGTCCATAGGTCTTACCAATAATACAGCCTCGCCAATGACAATCGAAGAAATGGCAGAAGTTTACATTCTCGAAATGAAAAGAACTCAGCCAACGGGCCCATATTTATTAGCCGGTGGATCCATGGGTGGTTTGATTGCTTATGAGGTCGCACAACAGTTGATTGCAGCCGGAGATCAAATTGAGCAGATAATAATGTTTGATACCGTGAATCCTGTATATCGTCGAAAAATTGTCAGTACTGCCAAGAAAAACAATTTATGGTCTCGGGCGTTAGATTCATTTCGTAATCGTGTTAAAAATTATATTCACAACTTCAAAGTAAATTTCAAATCAACACTGTGTCGTACTTTTGATTTGCCGGTGCCCTTGTCACTGTTGTTATATTCTGTTGAGCGGAATAACTATAAGGCAATTGCTAGATATGTACCTCAAGCCTATAAGGGTAATATTTGTTTATTGCGGGCACCAGTTTCAGCAGATAGCTACAGGCAAGATCCAAGTCTTGGTTGGAAAGATTTGATACAAGGAGAAATAAAAATATTTGAGATCAACGCTGAACATAAACAGTTTATTGAGAGTCCAGAACTTTTAAATATTTTATCAACCCTGATCTAATCGAAAGAATCTATGAAGCAGCAAGCCACTGAAACATTAACATCAACTTTGGAAAGACCGACAGCGGATCAGGGCGCAGCTCAACTTGAAGATCATTTTTCAAAACTATTTAACAAAGCCAGTTTTTTTTATATTAATAAAAATCAAGAGCTCAGCGCTGAATTGAATGAGTTGTCTAAGTTAATTGTTTTACCAGAAGCAACGGGACGTTTTCATCCAAATCGACTGAGCGAATACATTCTAGGTAGAGTTTGCGCCGCAAAGGCCTATGAAGCATCGATGGGAACACAGTTGCTATCTTTACCAAGCTTGCCGTCGCGCGCGCCTCAGTGGCCGTCTGATGTTGTCGGCAGCATTTCTCACGATCAAAATTTTATCGCAGCGGCAGTAGCGAGCAAAAAAGTGTTATTAGCTATTGGTATTGATTTCGAAGTGATCGGCAGGACCAAACCCGAGCTCTCTTCTCGAATTTGCAATGAGCAAGATTTAAAAACACATGCCGAACTAAATGATGCCGAGCTATTAACAGTAATTTTTTCTGCCAAAGAGTCTCTCTATAAAGCCTTGCACCCTTTAGTAAATATTTTTTTCGGTTTTGAAGCCGCAGCAGTTCGTGAAATAAATTTGCAAAACAAAACTTTCATAATTGATTTATTAGAGCCATTGTCGGCAAGATTTTCTCCAGAAAATCAGTTTCGATTTCAAGGCAAATTTGTTTTGGAGCAGGGCAGTTGTTTAACGGTGATAGAGATTGCTGAATAAATTTTTGATTGATTGATTGATTTTGGTCACCGAAAAATAAAACAGGCGCTTGGTAGCGCCTGTTTTGAAAATCAATTTGTTTATCTATTCAGATTAATTTGACCCATCTGTGCGTACGCCACCAGAGGTGCCGCTGCCTGTGCCAGATCCACCTTCTGTGGCAGGAGGTGGAACAGTTACCGGAGTAGGTACATAAATAGTATTAGTAATCGTATTGGTCACAGTTCTTGTTTTCTTACGACACAAACCAAACATATGTGTTTTGCAGGCCAAGACTGAAGCGCCGATACCAACGCCTACGCCTGTCCAAAATTTAGATGAACACAAGAAAGATTTAATACCCTTCGAAGAGTCCGCACAAAATTTCTTTTTGCCAGGTTTTACACCTGCAACGTCTGCGCAAGGGTTTCCATTCTGTTCCACATTAGGAAAGTAATATCCACCATTTTGGCAAATACATTTGTCATCACGTTGAGTGCTGCCATATTTACAGTTTAGAGTTCCGCCATCTGTTGAAACCGAATCTGCATACAACTCTAACGCTAAGACGCGTTTACCCAATGCATCGCAAGCTTCCTTCTGACCAGGAAATTTTGAAATTGCGTTACTCGCACTACAAACATATTTAGCTCTTAATTTCAGATCGTTATAAACGCCCATTTGTGTCTTGAATAAATCTAAACAGTTTTGGTTATTGTTTTTAGCATCTTTTTTGATTCGGTTGCCGCTGTCAAAACAGCTGCTGATGTCTGCATTTTTATTGTTATGTTTATAATAACTCTCTAATAAATTTCTAAATTGTCCCAAACACTGTTTGGTATATGCTCGACTGTCACCACCATTTGAAGGGGCAGCGGCACATTCTTCATTTAGAGGGCTTTGGCTGTTACACATTTCAGTTGCTTGAGTTGAGAAATTAGCTGCTTTTGAGCTTACGCAGAATAACTCATCCTTTGTATTGTATCCATAAATAATAGGATTGCAGGCTACAGACTTACTGTTTTTAGTTTGATTTGCGCAGGTTTGATTGTTTTTAAAAACATCTTTAGGAATAGTTGGTTGTTTTTGTTTATCTGCTAGTTGTTGATCTTCAGATGTAAGTATCGGATTGCACGATTTATGTTTGTTCGTATTTTTGATTAAGCCGATATTTCCAGCAACAATACAGCTACTGCCCACTGGCCAGCCAATATTCTCTATGCTTATAGATGCAGGAGCTCTTGAATCACCACCATAATATTGGATTGCATTCGTAGTGCCGCCAAAACCTATCGGAGGTTGGGTAAAATCAGGAGTAGGAATAACTGCGGATTTTACGCCTTTTCCAGATTTAGTATTTTTTTCTGCAGCTAACGTCGGCCCAGAAGGAAGTGTATTTTGATTAACAGAATCAGATTGGGTCACTGCAGCAGAACTCTTTTCAGTTTGTTCCCTAGTCGTCGGAGCTGGTGTGGGTGCTGAAGATTGTTCTCGAGTTGATTCTCCTCTTAAATCGTTAAGATCCTTAGATTCAGCTGATTGTTCCGCATAAGCAGCAGCAGAACCCAGCAAATCCCAAACGGAACCTTTAAACACAACACCATTATTTTCATAAGCATAAACTTTGTCAGAGTTCATCATCGATGCCGTACTCTGCACCGAGCCGTTGATGACTTTCTCTACCGCTTCCATTTGTTTTCTCAATAACATCAAATACTGAACTTTTTGTTCTGGATTTAAACGAACAAATTGTTCTGCACTCAAACCACCATCATGAACCGTCATCGGCACGGTTGTTTGATCTAATTGTGCTGCCATCTGTTTGTAGTCAGGATTGTTTTTTCCCAACTCATTAAACAGGCCTGTTATATCTCTGGTTTGTTCCATATTGATTTTTTGACCATTGACCATGATGTAACCTGGATCATTGCTCTCGGCGATGGTTACGGTCTCACCTGAGACTGTCATCGTGATTTGCAATCGTTCTTGGCCCTTGTCATCGCGAACAGTTGTTGCTTTAACTTGCGGAGCTTTTTCATTGCCATATTTTTCTAGCCAAGTTTCGATCAGGGATCTACTGCGTTGATCAAATAGGCTATGATTTTTGCTGTATAAATCATTAAATGTTTTATTTGAACCAGTCACATACTGCGAAAGGTAATCGTTAACCTCTTGTTTGCTTGCTTGCTGAGGTGCTGCCATAGCAACAGGGGATAGGGCGGTTAGGCCTGCAGCCAGATAGGTCAGTGTTAATTTCAAGGATTTCATTTAGTCTCCCCTTTATTTTCTTTTTTATTATTTTTTGATTCTGTATTTTGTAAATTCATTTTTTGAGCACGGGTTATGCCGCCAACTTTCGGCGAGCTGCCAACAGAGGCGATCATGCGCATCGCTGGTTTGTTTTGCATTTGCGCTGCGATCACTGTTGATTTCTGATCCGCGTATAAAGCTGTTTCGCTTGGAATTTCAACGGCCATCAATTCTAGAGTTGAATTCTTATCTAATTTTTTACCAATGCTACCAGCAATTGTTTTTAAGTTTTTTGCGGCTTTGATTTCTTTCAAAGTCAGATTTTTAACATCTTGAATTTCAATTTGCTCAAGACCTGATTTGGTATTGTTAATTTTCCAGTGCAATTTAATTGGTTTGGTACTCAGCGAGACCGAACCGTTGTATGCATGCTCTTCGCAAGAAGCGGGGATTCGTTGTCCGCAATCTTTGCACGTCTTAAAGTTTTGCAATTCGCACAACACTCCGGCTTGCGACAAAGCAGGCAGAGTTGTTGAGGCAAATAACAATAAGCCTATAGCGATCTTGTTTGTGATTGAGAAGCTTTTATTTTTAATCAACTTCATCTTTTTTCTCCAGTTCAAAAAAACAATTCAAATTATCTGTTCTAAAATTCAATTCAAAGTATCATTCTAACTACAACTCAAATTACAAAGCACACTTGTATTCAGCTTTTACCAAAGTTCCAGCTGGTATCTTCGGTGTAAAATAAACCGAGCCATTTTCTACTCTTGTGGTCACCGTCATATTCGGTGTGAGTGTTACTTTCACATCTGCTTTCGGTGTGCACTCAAGAGGTAAAGACGCCATGTCTTTCACGATTTGATCTTTAAAGTATCTTAGATTGCCACCAAAATCACTGGCGCAAATACTGCCCGTACCACCAGAAGTCAGCTGCGATAGCTCGTTGTATTTATATCCATAATGAGATTTAGAACCTTCACTGTCCTGAGCTTGCATACAAGCACTGTCGCCAGGCTGAACGATGATCGAGTTGACAGAGAAACGTTTGGTTGTACCAAAAACTTCTTTAACAAATTTCACATAGGTCTGAGGCTGATCGTCTTGATCCAAAGGTTTGTACTCACCAGCATAGAACTGTTGGCTTTGGTCTCCACCGACAGAACGTTCATCTTCATCAGATAATACGATCACAGCAAGGCCTGCATCCTTACGATAACAACCTGAGCTGTCAGAATATCTCACGTCACCATTCCACAAATGCCACCAAGCTGCTTTGATCGCACGTTCGTCATCTGTTCCAGACCAACCAGCGCCGATCTCATTGATAGTATCAGTAAATATTTTGCTGATATTGCTGGCGCCTGATTTCAAAATAAATGGAGCTGCACCAGTGTTGCCAACCCAGTACCGAGATGCACCCCAATACAATGTCGGATTGTTAGCAGCCAATTGTTGTGCATGAGTCACGGTCACACACATCTGCCAATCAAATCCCGCAGCACTCAGATCACCAACAAAACCTTGCAATTTTGCAGCAAGTTTTTGATTGTCTTTTAACATCGAATTTGAATCGTCGACCACCAACAAAACATCTAATTGATTGTCGGTGACTTTAACATCTTTGCTGGTCACCACATCGCGAGTTGTTTTCGCTGGAATAATCACACTCAATGGATTGGTTGTTGTGTACGTTACATAATTCGGAGCACTGGCCGTTAAATAAATATTATATGTTCCTGGTTGTTGGCCACTAAAATCCGGTGATGAATTACAAGCACTGACGCCAGGAATTGTGATTTGAGTCGTACCAATTTTCACAACCCACGCGCAAGAGGCAGATGCTGGCTGACAGTTAGCTGCCAGACTTGGTTGCGCAACACCATCATTTAAGGTTACTGATGTCTGCGTACCATTCATTTTAGGATCACACTGAACCGGAGATGGTGGAGGAACTGGATCTGTAATCGTCACCGTCATTGGTGAGTTCGCATTAGAATATGTTTCGTAACCATTCGCTGAAGCTTGTAAAATAATTTTATAAGTCCCAGCGCCCAATGCAGTCAGATTCGGAACGGACATGGCACCTTGCAAGCCATTGACAGCCACTGGAGCATTATTTTTTTGCACAGACCAAGTATAGTTCACACCAGCTGGGGTACAAACAGCTTTAACCGTTGGATTGGCATCCGCAGTTGTCATTGATAAGCTTTGCACGCCACCAGGGTTTGCCGCATTCGAGAGGCTAGCGTTACACTGCACATACTGTTTCACAGTCGTGGTGGTAGTTGTCGATGTAGTTGTTGTCGTGCTTGATGTTGTAGAACTGCGTGTCGTAGTTGTGCTCGAGGTCGTTGTAGAATTTGTTGTTGGTATTGTTGTCGTGGTCACGTCAGGCACAGTGGTAGAGGTCGTTGAGCCTAAGGTGCTGACTGTTGGATCTGGAGGTTCTGGCTCTGGAGTTCTGGCGCTGAAGCTGACACGATGACAAGCTCCTGTAGCTAAAATTAAACTCGCGAGAAACACACTGCGAATCCAGCTAGATGAAATTGATAAATTAGTTTTCAGAAAAAACTTTGACGTAGGTAATCGTCTTTTAAGCTGTAACTTTGTCATCGAACTCACTCCTTAAGTTCAAGAAAAACTCTATATATCCATGAGTTGTTTCTTTTTATTCCCAATATAGTTCACATTAATATTGGACCACAGTTGAATTCAAAACAAAACGGAAAACGCCAAAGCCTTATCCCTGGCCTTGTCTAAAGCCCAAGTCGATTTTATTTTTTCATGACCTAGGACTTGTCTTTATTTGTAAAACGACATTCGTCGAGTGAAAAACTCAACCGAATGAATGTTTTCTTTGGGCCATGTTAGAGATATTCTGTAAATTTTTTTGAATAGGTTTAAAGACCAGTAGGGTGATTCCACGGAGAATCAATCAAGGAAAATTTTTTAAAACCATATTTGGGATGATGCCAGCTCAAGCTTTGTGATTGCAGACAAAAACTTTCGATGTTTACAGAATCAATGTTTACAAGTTCGCTTTCAATCGATGTCTTAATCAGTGATCTGACCTGTAAGTTAGGATTTCCATACATCTCATCACCAACAACAGGCGAGCCAAGATCAGCCAATTGCACACGAATCTGATGAGTCCGACCAGTCAACAGTTCAATCTCAAGCTCCACCAATTCGCAATTCTGTTTATCTGTATCATTGGCTAATACAATTTTTTCTATTTTTCTTGCAGATAATATTTTTAAACGACAAGTTTGCCAGTCAGTATTTTTCTCTCGTGAAACTTTCTTTGGTGCCCGTGGACTGGGTTCCATAAAATGTACCAATTCATTTCCCGATAGCAGCAACTCTTGCAGGGCTGGAGTGTTGTAAACCAAAGCGCGATATTTTTTTTCAAATAAAAAATCAGACTCTCTTTTTTGGTCAGTGTTTGCATTTAAAGTAACTGATTCAGTCGTAAAAATTTTGTGTTTTGTTGAAGAGCCTGGCTCCAGTAATTGTCGTGAGCTCTGCATAAAAATCTGATTCAGTTCACTTTGAAATTTTTTATTTTTAGCCAAAATCAAAAGCCCGCTGGTGCCGACATCTAAACGGTGGGTGACATGAATTTCATGATTCAATTCTTTTGCAATCAAGCTTGCGATATTTTCAATTTGATTGTCCACAGTTGGGTGAACGGGCAATCCCGAAGGTTTGTTGATCACAACATAGTCCTCGGTTTCTTCAATCAGACTTTTTTTGAAATCAAAAATTTCAGCAGGAAATCGTCGAGGGTGAGTATGTACTCGCAAATAAGCTTGGTTTTCAATTTGTATATTTCTGTCGTGAATGCGTTTATTGCCCAAATACAAGGCGCCAATTGTGAGTAAAAAATCAACACGTTCTGTCTTCAGGCCCAAAGTCGCGTCTAGGATATGATCAAGATCCCCTGAAAAAGGGGCTAAAAGGTGTTCAACGCCATAATTTTTACCGCGCATACCAGACAAAAGCATAGTACCGGCGATAGCACACAGCAATGAAGGTCTGCAATCGGAAAAAAAGCTGCTACTGTCTTTAGATCGTATGAATTTTGGAAATGAACCTATTTTTCAGTGGCTTGCACAATATGCGTATCAACCGACGGTTGTTTATGTTTCTGTGTGCACGATGATGATCGCCAGCGCGTTTGGTTTTCCTTTGCCCGAGGAAATCTCTATCGTCTCTGTTGGTATCTTGGCCTATATGGGTGCGCATCCAGAATTATTTGCTCCACCAAGTGTTGGCTCACCAGTGGTGAATGGTTACGAAGCAGCACTGATTGTTTCTTTGGCCGTATTTTTCTCAGACTCATTAGTGTTTATGATTGGCAGAATGTTTGGACGCAAATTGATGAAGAGACCGCGCTTTCATTCTTTCTTTGAAGGCCCTGTCATGGAAAAGATCAATGGCTTTGTAAAAAAATATGGTGTGTATGCGGCGTTTGTTTTTCGCTTCACTCCAGGAATTCGTTTTCCAGCCCATATCGTTCTCGGTATGAGCAAGTTTACTTTCCCTGCATTTTTATTAGTTGATGGTTTGGCGGTGATTATCAGTGTGCCAACGCAAATTCTATT
>JACCDN010008580.1_pt1 | contig 26948 bp, 22 predicted proteins | sample 7441691 | NCBI WGS metagenome assembly JACCDN01 (sample SAMN15323439, study PRJNA562643) | freshwater metagenome | isolation source: river surface water | place: USA:Blue River Watershed | collected 2017-08-16 | reverse complement strand
TTTTTTTTTTTTTTTTTTTTTTTTTTTTTTTTTTTTTTTTTTTTTTTTTTTTTTTTTTTTTTTTTTTTTTTTTTTTTTTTTTTTTTTCATTTTTTTATTTTTTTTTTTTTTTTATTTTTTTTTTTTTTTTTTTTTGATTTATAATGATAATGATAAATCTACGTTTTTTTTTAATAAAATAGGTTATTTTTTACAAGTATTTATTAGATAATAAGTTTTTAAAATTAAAATGTCAATTAAGTTAGGGCCAGAAGGAGTAGATTTTCAAGGTAAACGTGGAGTATTATTAGCAGATGGCTTGCATGACCGTGATGCCGTTACATTAAGACAGTTACGTAAAGGATTAGCCACATTTTCAGGTATAACAGGAAGTACTTCAATTGTTTCAATTGGAGATGGTTATCCTGTTTATGTAGGATATAATGGCTCTGAACATGAGTTTAGAAGTTTTTCTGCTCTCACCCCAAATCTTTATATGATATGTGGTGATACAATTACCTATGCATTAAATGATTACCTGATTATCACAGGTTTGACAGCTACAACCATAACCACATTTGAATTAAGTGCTTCCACGTTGTCGGCGGTTAATATTGATGCTCAATATTATTATAGTGCTGGTACTCCTTTAGATTATACTTTTAGAGAAAAAATTTGGTGTGCTTCTACTGGTACAGAAGCGATAATTAGAAATAACTATACCAACAATATTGCTGCCGGTAATTTTTCAATTAATGCTGGTGCATATAGTTATTCAAATGGTAATTTTAGCATTATAGCTGGTGGTTCTGGAAATACACTTAATGGTAATTACGGTGTTATTGGTGGTGGTGTTGCTAATAAACAATATGGTTTATATTCGGTTGTTGGAGCGGGCTCCTACAATCTTGTGAGCGGTACAAGCTCTTTTGTTGGTGCTGGTTTCGGAAATAGAAATTATAATAACTTTTCGTCAATTTTAGGAGGATTTGGTAATTATAACAAAGGTGTTTCAAGTTCTATTTTAGGTGGTAACTTTAATACAGCTCTTACTTCATATTCAAGTGTTTTTGGAAGTACAAATTTAGTAAATGCTTCGTTTGCTATTAATACTGGTGGATATAAAAATAGAATATATAATGTTTATGGATTTATCGGCAATGGCTTGCAAAATATTATTCAATCAGGAGCAAATTTTAGTTCTATTTTGAATGGCAAAAACAATCTAATTAGAAGTGGGTCAACACTATCTGTTATTTTAAATGGAAGCGGGAATACAATAGATTATAATTTATCAAACACGGTAATTCTGGGTGGACATTCTTTATCTGCGTTATCATCTAATACTTTCTATTCCGACCATATTGTTTCCAGGTCTTTAACAGCATCTTCTACAAATTATGTATTTGCTGACCCAGATGGTCATTTAATTATTGGTTCTGCACCAATAATTAATTTTACCGGGAGTGGTGTTACAAATATTGTTAACACTGGTTTAACACACGGTGTTTTAGTTGGTATTTATGATACGGTTGCTGTTTTAAAATCTTTGTCTGCAGGAAGTAATTTAAATTTATTCTCATCTTCAACAGAAAATTCTTTTGCTTTAAAAAATGATATTGCTATAAGTGGATTAACTGCAACAACAATAACAGCAGGAACTATTGATGCTGCTATCTATCTTAGTGCTGGTACCCCTTTAAATTTATATGAAAGACTTTGGACAGCATCAACCGGGATTGAATCGGTGGTTCGAAATAATAATACTGGGAACATTGCATCTGGTAACTATTCTATAATAGGGGGTGCGTTTTCTAATTCAAGTGGAAGGTTTAGTGCAATTGCTGGTGGTTCTGGTAATACATTAAATGGTCATTATGGATTTATTGGAGCTGGTAAAAATAATTTTGCAAACGATGTTTATCCGAGTATTATTGGTGGTACTAATAATGTAATTTCTGGTGGTAGTATAAATTCGTTTTTAGGAAATGGAATTTTCAATAGAATAGATGCAAATGGCGGTTATAATTTTGCATCTACAATATTGAATGGTAATAAAAATTTAATCTTTGGTAACGGTCAATATAATTTAATTTTAGGAGGTTTATATAACACAGGAAACAGTGTAGGGCATTCTATTATAATTGGTGGTGCCTATAATCAAAATTATGGAGCATATAGTATTGTCGGCTCTGGTAATGCAAACATAGTTGAAAACACTATTATAGTAGGAAGTATTTTTAATGGTTTTAATAATAAAATTTTAAATTCTAATCCATTTACTTACACAGTAATTAACCCTCCAGGTTCATCATTCTTATATTATTCATCTGTTCATATAAATGATGGTATTGCAAACACAGCTTCTACTAAGTTCTCCACAATCTTAAATGGTAAAAGAAATTTCAATAGAGGTATTAATAACTTAATTGGTCAAGGAGATAGAAATAAAACATATTTTGGTTATTATAACAATATTATTAACGGCTCTCAAAATTATATTAAAGGAGCAACTCCTGGATTCCCAATTTCTGGTACAATAGATTATTCTGATAACAAGACTTATAATACAATATTAAATGGTAAAAGCAATTATATTTTCTCTTTACATTCCACAGTGCTAAATGGACTATATAATAAAATATATGGCAAACAAAATTTAATTGGTTCTGGAAACCTAAATATAATTGAAAGATTATCTTCTTATAACTCTATAATTAATGGTAGCAATAATATTGTTAAAAGCGGAAACACGCAATCTGTAATTTTAAACGGAACTAATAATTTCATTACTTCCAACCTATCTAATGCTGTTATATTGGGCGGTGCTAATTTATCAGCACTCTCATCTAATACGATTTATGTTGACCATGTAGTAGCAAGGTCTTTAACATCTGTTACTCCAAGTTATGTGTTGGCTCAAGCAGATGGTCATTTAATTATTGGTTCTGCACCAACAGGCAATAGTGGTACAGAATATTTAATTTTTAATACTGGTTCAACTCACGGCATTCTTTGGGGAATGAGTGGTTCTAATGTATTTATATTAAAATCTTTATCAGCAGGTTCTAACTTATTTCTCACGAGTAGTTCTACTGAAAATAGTTTTTCATTATCGCCCAATGTTTTAATTACAAGTTTGAGTGCCAATTCTATTTCTGCAAGTACTTTTTACTCAGCATCAACAGATTTATCTTTGTATTTTTCTCCTCTTTACTGGACAGCATCTACAGGTGTTAATTCTTTGATTAGAAATAATAACACCGGAAATATTGCAAGTGGAATACATTCCCTTGTAGCTGGTAAAACAAATTTTGGAAGTGGTAATTATTCATTCATTGGAAATGGATTTAGTGGTGTTGCTCTTTCTACATATTCTTTTGTTGGAAATGGATTAAAAAATAGTGCTACAACAAATATTTTTACTACTGTTATTAATGGTTCTGGAAATACAGCATCAGGAGCTATGAGTGTGGTTATTCAGGGAAAAAGAAACTTAGCAAGTGGTAATAGAAGCTCTGTGTTAAATGGAGATTCAAATGTTGCGAGTGGATTATATTCTGTAATTTTAAATGGTCAGCAAAACTCTGCAATAACTAAACACTCATTAGTTGTGAATGGATATTTACATGCTGCTACTGGATACTATTCTTCTGTTGTTAATGGTAGAGATAATAGGAATTATTCATCATATTCCACAATTGTTAATGGTACTTTAAATAGAATATTGACTACTGCTGATACTTTTTCATTTATTGGGGGTGGTCATAACAATATATTAAAATCGGTTTCTTCTCGAAATGTAATAGTTGGAGGTAGATATAATATTATTTCTGCAACAACAAGTAATTTTATTGGTGGTGGTTTTGGTAATAATATATATGGTCTTTCATTTAATACCGTTGGAGGCGGTTCTGGTAATAAAATTTTAGGAAATCATAGTTATGGAACAATTGCTGGTGGTAGAAGTAATTATATCTCAGGAACAACTACTGATTGGTGTGCTATTGGAGGTGGTTTTAGTAATAAAATATATGGTTCTTATAAAAACCATACAATTGCTGGTGGTAGAGCAAACAAAATTGGTCCAAATACATTATCATCAAATGCTATTGGTGGTGGATATGGTAATAAATTATATGGTGGCTTTTCAATTATAGCTGCTGGACGTTTAAATAGAATAGGCACTTCTACTTCTACTTCTACTTATGTAACCATTGGTGGTGGTAACAGTAATATTATTATCGGAGGTTTAACTATTGCTACAATTGCTGGAGGTTCAAGTAATATTATATCTGGTACTTCGGCTTTTATTGGTGGTGGTATTAATAACACAGGTGCAACCGAGGGTTCTATAATAGTTGGTGGAAATAAAAATTTTGCTGGGAAATACACAAACAATATAATAGTTGGAGGTTATTTAAACAAAAACTATGGTGGATTTTCTTTTGTTGGTGGTGGTAGAAGTAATAGAATTGCTTCTACTTCTTTAGGGCATACATATGGTTTTATTGGTGGAGGTATAAATAATTACTTATTAAGCAATGGAACTGCTGGTCCTGGGGCAATTGCTGGAGGTCAAAGTAATACTGGTAGTACACATGGATTTATTGGTGGTGGATATAAAAATTTTGGAAGTAATATTTTTTCTGTTGTTGTTGGTGGTAGACAAAATACTTCTCATAGATTTAGTATTGTAGGTTCTGGTTCAGGAAATAGTATTAGCACAACATATAATGTTAATAATAGATATTCTGCAATCTTAGTTGGTTTAAGTAATTATCTTTTTGGTAGAAGTTCATTTATAGGAGCAGGAAGATATAATAGTTTAATAGGGAGTGATTCTTTTATTGGTACTGGTAGAAATAATAATTTAAATATCGGTACAAGTGGAGTTAGAAGCACAATTCTTAATGGTTCTGGAAATACTATAACATCTTCTCAAAATACTATTTTAAATGGTATTGGAAATTCTATTTCTAATTCTTTATATAGTATTATAACTAATGGTACTGGAAATACAATATCTGCAACAAATGGAATGCATCATGCCATAATTAATGGGCATAGAAACTTTATTGGTTCTGCTAATACTTCTCATATTACTATATTAAACACAGAAGGTGTAACGGCAAATACATCTAATTCGGTCTATGTGCCCAAGTTATTTATATTAAGTGCAAACACTGGTGGTACACAGTTTTTAACAATTTCAACAAATCAAGATTATCAGGTTTATTATAAAACAATATCTGCAGGAACCAACGTAACATTAATTGATAATGGTTATGCTTTAACTATTAATTCTGCGGGTGGCACCGGGGGAACGGGTTCAACATCGGCAACATATGTTCAGCCAGGTGTAAATATATATACAGGAGGGACTGTAACAGAACCAACTATAAATTTAGATTCTGATGTTGAAATAAGGTCACTTAGTGTTTCTGGTAATACAATATTAAGTTCTACAACTGCAATGACAGCGACTATACTTGGTTTGTCTGGAGGTGGAACTCAAATGGTTGTAACTGATAATACCGGAACTTTAAGTGTTCAAGCAATACCAGGAGGTAATACAATTGTTAATGCCGTAAATACTGGCACAACACATGGTATATATGCTGGTTTAAGCGGAAATACTGTTTTAATATTTAAATCATTATCTGGAGGAAGTAATATTATAATTTCTTCTTCTACTACTGAGAATGCAATAGCATTATCTAACGACTTATTAGTAAATTCCATATCCGGTGTTAGTATTTCTGCTTCTACGTTATATTCTGGAAGTACTGAATTATCAAACCTATTTGAAAACAAAAGTGTTTCAAAGATAAAAACAAATCAACAGATACATTCTGGAACTTCTACAATTAGTATAACTGAATTAACATTTGATATTGTGACTGGTAAAAGATATATAATGGATACTGAATTAATTATTAGTGGTGCAACAGGAGGTGGAAGATTTGGATTATCTGGCTCAACCGCTCCGAATATAAACGCAACATTCTTTGGTACAACAAGTTCTATTAGTGCTTTTCAAGGACATGTTTTACAAACTAACGGTTTAATAAACAGTCAAACAGTGGCTACGTCATCAGCGTTACATTTTCAAAAGATAAGGTCATTTATAGATTGTACTGGTTCTACAGGTACAATAAGCATAGTTTTTAGAGCAGTGTCATCAGGAAATAATATATGTATTCAACCAGGAAGTTTTGGGGAAATTAGAGAAATTTAAATTTTTACTATTATCTTTAATTAAACAAAGAAATAACATTCAAATATTGTTTAATATTTACTATATTTCTTAAATTACAGTTTGTTCTTTTTTATAATATTTATTAATATGAGAATAAAAACCGGAGAAACTGTATATGAGTTAATGGTTTCATTGGATATAAATAACAATCCAGTGTCAGCAACAACTTTTTCATCTTTATTTTATATTGATGGTGTTTTGACAAATAGTATAATTCCAAATATTACTTTAGTAAGTGCTTCAGCAGCTACTTTTTCTGTATCATGGTCGGCATCAACTATTGGCCATCATCAATATTATGTAAAAAATGACATTACCTCGGTGGTTTTTGTTAGCGAGGTATATGATGTTAGACCAGATATTGAATTGGATGTAAGTCCAACAATTTATGTTGGATTATAATATTATAATTAAATATAAATAGTAGATTATTCAGTTTTTTTTACTATTTATTAAAATTATCCAGTTTTAATGAATAGTTTAGAAATTAAAGAATTTATAAAAAGTGCAAAAGACCCTGTTTATTTTTTAAACAAATTTGGTCATGTTTATGATGTGACTCAAAAAAGAATTGGTCCACTGACATGCTTTCCATATCAGGAAGATATGGTTAGAAAATTTGTAAAAAATCAAAATAATATTGTTTTAAAATCAAGACAGTTAGGACTTTCTGTAATTACAGCAGGATTCGTTGTTTGGACTTTGTTATTTAAAATAGACCAGAGAATTTTAATTGTTGCTAATGATGGTGCTGCTGCTGTGCGTTTTTTGAGTACAGTAAAACAATTTATGGATTATTTACCAAAGTTTTTTTATAATCCAGATACAGATATTGAAAAAAACAATGAAAAATTTCTGAGTTTAAAAAGCGGAAATTGGGTGAAAGCTGTTGCGAGTAGTAAACAAGCTGGTAGAGGAGAAGCTTTAACTATGTTAATTATGGATGAGGTTGCATTCATTGAAAACGCAGATGATATTTGGATGGGTGCTGGTCTTGCTTTAACAGCTACTAAAGGTAAGTGTATTATGATTTCTACACCATATGGTACTGGTAATTTATATCATCGAACTTGGGTTGCTTCTCAAGAAAAAGACAAAGAAAAAAAAGCTAAAGAAAGTATTAGTTGGGTTGGTACAACAATTCACTGGACTGAACACCCGGTGTATTCTATTGGAAAAGAACTGCGTAAAGATGAGTTTGGAAGAACTTATTGGTGGAGCCCTTGGTATGAAGGAGAATGTGAACGTTTTAATTATGATAGAATTAAAATAGCACAAGAGTTGGATTTATCATTTGAAGGCTCAAGAGCTGTGGTTATTGAAAGTGAAATTATAAGTTTATATGAAAAAGAATTATTAACAAAAGAAAAAGAAATTTGCTATTTTGATTATTTGAGTTCAGATGACCCTTTCGTTGATATAGGAACAAACTTTATGGTTTGGGAAAAGCCAAGACCAGAAGCAAATTATATTGTTTCGTGTTTGCCAGAGGGAGAAAAAGTTTTAACGGAGAATGGTTTAAAAAATATTGAGTTAGTTAATTTAAATGATAAGTTAATTGATATTGATGGTAATCTTACTGAAATTAAAAACATACAAATTACCCCAAATTATAATGGAGAAGTATATGAGTTTAAATTATCAAATGTATATCGAACAACATCTTTCACAAATAATCATCCTATTTGGGCATCATGTAATACACAATTAAAACGTAATCATAATAAAAATCATGATACTTTAAAATTTAATGAAAGATATTTGGATTTTAATTTTGATTTTGTAAAAGCTGAAAATTTAAACATTGGAGATTGGGTAGAATTTCCAAATATCTACAAAACAAAAACATTATCTGAAATAGAAATTTTAAAGCAATGGGAACCTTATTCAGAAGCAAACAGAATCGATTTTAAAATAGATTGTCCATTGTTGGATAAGGATTTTTGGTGGTATGTTGGAATATGGCTTGCTGAAGGTTGTCATTATCGTGGTAAAAAATTTGAAAACAATCTTTATACAGTTCATAATATTAAAACAGAATATCATTACGCAGAAAAAATACATGCATTATGGTCAAAATATAACAGAAAAGTTACAAAGACAGATAAGGTTTCAGTTGTTCAAACGCAGGTTTCTTCTACACAATTGGTTAGTTTTTTTGAAAACAATTTTAGCAAACACGCTTCAAATAAAAAAATATCTGAATGGATTAAGTTTTTGCCTGAAGAGTTTAAACTACAAATTCTTAAAGGATATATAGATAGTAATGGTTGTCAATTTGTTTCTCGAAATGAATTAAAAACCACTTGTGTGTCAATATCACTAACGTTATTAGAAGATATTCAAGATATATTTTTTAGTTGTGGAATAATTCCAGTTGTCAAAAAAATACAAGACGCAACAGTGCATAAATTTTCTGGTAACAGAATGTGTAATACAAAAATTACATATGAACTTAATTTAGGACATTTTGATTCAATTAAGTTTTTAGATAAATTAAAAATTAAACATAATCATTTAACAAAAAATCGTAGAATAATAAAAGATTCATTTTTTAGTAAAGATGAAAATAAAATTTATTTTAAAATAACTAAAAAGACTAAATATGATTATTCAGGTTGTGTTTATAATTTTGAAACCGAATCACATACATTCTTATGTAAAAATATTGGAACTCATAACTGTGATGTGGGTAGAGGTGATGGTGCGGATTTTTCAACAATTCAAATTTTAGATGCAAACGAATTAAAACAAGTTGCTGAATATAAGGGTAAAATACCTCCTGATTTATTTGCTCATATGATATATAAAGCAGCAATGGCTTATAATAAAGCATATGTAGTAGTTGAGTGTAATAGTTTTGGTTTAGCCACAGCTCTTGTTTTAAAAAACCAACTTAAATATGACACCTCAAGAATATATCATAGTAAGTCAGTAAAAAAAATGGTAAATCATCATTGGAATGTTGGAGTTGAAGAAAATGCTGAAATTCCAGGTTTTCAAACATCTACAACTACAAGACCTTTATTTATTGCTTCTCTCATTACTTATATGAGGGAAAGAAAGTTAGAATTAAGAAGCAATAGATTATTACAAGAATTTAAAACATTTATATATAATGGGAATAAACCAGAGCATGCTCCTGGCTATCATGATGATTTAATTATTGCTTTAGCTATTGGTTTATATATAAGAGATACTGAATTTACAAATGTATTTATAAGTAAAGATTTTTATAAAGCTATGTTAGATTCTTTTAGTCATACAACTGTTGATGAAAAGTATAAAATTGAAAACCCGAAACAAAAAGGAATAAAGTCATCTGATAATAGACCAATCAATGATGATTTAAGTTGGTTATATGGTTAAAGTCTTACTCTTTACTATTTATCTAAAAATTAATTACTTTATATTATGTCAGAACAAGAAAAACCAAAAACTATATTTTATAGTTTATCTCAAGCTTTAAGAGGAGAAAAAAAGGATATAATAGCCGATTTGTCAAATGATGGTTCATCAATATTATCAAATCCGACTAATCAAAATACAAATGATTTACAAAATCAACAACAAAGGTTTGCTGATTTTCAAACTTTAAAAGTAGCTCAAGATTTATATTCTCGTTCTATGTATTATGATTCTGATAGAATCACTGCATACAATGATTATCGAGCAATGGACCAATCTCCTGAAATTTCTGTTGCTTTAGATATTATGGCTGATGAGTGTGTAACAAGGAATGACAGAGGTGAAATAATAAATATTTATAGTGAAAATTCAAGAGTAAAAAGAATTATTAAAGAATTGCTTATTAAGTTAAATATTAATTATAATCTTTGGTTTTGGATTAGAACCTTACTAAAATATGGTGATAATTTTATCAAATTAGAAGTTGACCAGCATTTAGGTGTTTACAATGTTGTTCAGTTACCTACTGGAGAAATACACAAAGAGGTTGGCTTTGATGGGAATCCTTATTCTGTAAGATATAAATGGGATATAAACAATCTATATTTTGATGATTGGCAGGTAGCACATTTTAGTCTTGTTTCTGATGGTGAAAAAATGCCATATGGTCGTTCTGTTTTAGATTCAGTTAGAAAACTTTGGAAACAATTGCAGCTTGCAGAAGATGCTTTGCTTGTTTATAGATTGGTAAGGGCACCAGAAAGAAGAATGTTTTTTATTGATGTTGGTAATACAGATACTCCTGATGTAAAGCAATATATTGAGAAAATAAAAGCTGAAATAAAAAAAAGTCAGGTTGTTGACCAAAGAACCGGAAATATTAATATGAAATTTAATCTCATAACTTTTGAAGAAGATTTTTTCATTCCTGTAAGAGGTGATAAATCAGGAACCAAAGTAGAAACATTGCCAGGGGCATCAAACCTTGGTGATATTGCTGATATTGAATATTTACAAAATAAATTATTTACAGGTATAAAAGTTCCTAAAACTTATTTAAATTATGGAGAAGCACTACCTGGTGGTTCTACTTTGTCACAAGCAGATTTGAGATTTGCAAGAACTATTAATAGATTTCAAGAAGCAATTGTTCTTGAATTGAGAAATATTGTCAATATTCATTTAAAAGTTTTAGGTTTTGATGATGATATAAATAATTTTACGTTAACATTAACAAATCCAAGTACACAACAAGAATTACTCAAGCTTGAAACTATGAAAGCGAGACTTGATGTATTTAAAGATATGTTTTCAAGTGATGCTACTGCACCTGTTTCTTATTCTTGGGCAATGGAATATATTTTAGGATTTTCTAAATCTGAAATCAAACAAATTTTGCGTCAGAAAAAGATGGAAAGAAAAATGTTTTATGAAATTGAACGTGCTCATGAAGAATATATGGATACTGGAATTTTTACAGAATTGGATAAAAAATTCAGAAAACCAGATTTTGACCCTGATACACAAATAGACACTGAAGATGGTGGTGGAGGTGGTGATACCGGTGGTGGTAGTGGATTTGGTGGATTTGGTGGAGGCGATTCTTTTGGATTAGACAATGATATGCCAGATTTAGGAGGAACAGATAATGCTGATTTAGATACTGGTGAAACTATTGATACCGGTAAAGAAGAGGCACCAGAAGAGAGTCAACCAGAAGATAATTTACAAGAGAATCTTTTATTGAAAAACAATAAGGATTTTGATATAAAAACAAAAAATCTTCTTGAGGGTATTGATTCATTTTTACACAAAATAAAAAAAACTGAATAATTATGCAACCATTATTTTTCGATGAATTTGATATTGATACACAATTTCAACAACTAAAGAAAAAAGTACAAGCTTTAGAAAAAGATATTTATAAATTCATAAGTCCAACTAAAAACAAACAAGCTGCGGTCAGAGCAAGAAAATCTTTGGCTGAAATAAGAAAAATGTCTACTGAAATTAGAAAGTCTATTAGTAAACAAAATGGACACAATAAAAGTGAATATTAAATAATAAGTAGATATTTACATTGTTTTTTAAAAATATATATTTAATTATGGAAGAAAGTAAAGAACCCACCACATTAGAAAATAATACTAAGTCTATGCAGACTTATATAATCATAGGAACACAAGAAACTGGAACAATTGAAATAGATTTAGTTTCTTATCGTCAAAGAAATGAAAAAAGAAAGTATTTGACTATTGAAATATGCGAGCCTCTTTCTGATAATTCTAATTTTGAACAAGATGTAGAAAATAAAGAAAGTAGAGAAAACGGGAAAAAGTGTTTATTTGCATTAGATAACGAAATGGCTTTTTTACAATTAAAAAACTTTTTTTCTCAATTAACATGGGATGATTAAAAATGGTTCTTTTTGGCTATTTATATATAGCTAAAAGTACTAAATTTTGTCAAAATGAAAATTGTACAAAAAATCAAATTTGATAGAGTAAAAGAATTTAAAATTTTTAAAAAGTTTAAATCCAAATTCCTAAAAAATAAATCAAAACGAATAGAACTCAACAAAATAAATGGAATTTACAATGTTGATGATTTTTCCAAATTAAATTTTTATATAATATTAGAATATATTAATTTAGTTAGTGAGAAGATTAATTATAAAAAAATATTTCCAGATAATAAAAATAGTTCAAATTCTATAGTTGATTTTAATAGTCTTGTTAAAGAACAAGAGAAATTGAAAACATATATCCAAGATAATCATAATAAAGGACCTATATTTTTTAAAAAACTCGGTATATTAAATGAAGTAATTGGATGTTACTTTTTATGTAGTACGTATAATAATTCTAAAAGAGTTAAAAGTTTTGATTTTAAAAATAATAATTCAAATGATAAATTTTTATTTTTAAAATTCGATTTAAATCAACTACCGAAAGAATTTGAAAAAATTTGTTTTAATTATCAAAAAAAACATAATATTGAAAAAGACAAAGAAGAAGTTGATAGATTTTTAGATATTTCAAATGAAGAATACGATGTGTTAATGGAAAGTCTTTTTAATGATATTAAACACCCTCTAATAAACGAAGACATGATTGAAAGTGTCAATAAAGAATCACCAGCAACGGCTACAACGATTCAATTCGCTGCAGAAAATCAAATAGGTAAAATTAATGATATTGATTTTTTAGATAATATGCTACACTCCTCAGAAGACCTTGAAAACTATGAACTTTGCGCTAAAATTAGAGATAGGATATTAGAAATTAAAAAAAAGATGTAACAAAATTTTGAGTTTATCGTTATTAATTATAATTTACAAAAATAAATTAAATAGATATGAGACAACTCAAAATAACACCAACTATTACATCCAGAAATTTAGTTATTGATAAATATTTTTCTGAGATTGAAAAAAACACCCGGTTAATTTCTGCCGAAGAAGAAAAAGAGCTTGCTCAAAAGATTAAACAAGGTGATACTAAAGCAGAGCAAGAATTGATTAAAGCAAATTTAAGATTTGTTATTAGTGTCGCAAAAAAATATGCAAATCGTGGAATTAATCTTGAAGATTTGATTAATGAAGGTAATATTGGTTTAATTAAAGCTGCCAAGAAGTTTGATGATACTAAAGGGTTTAAATTTATTTCTTATGCCGTTTGGTGGATTCGTCAATCTATTTTAGAATCTTTTAATAATAATCTCAGAAATATAAGATTACCATTAAATGTTCAAAGTAAAATTGAAAAAGTAAAAAAATTTATAAATTCTTTTGAGCAAGAGCATGAAAGATTACCATCTGATAATGAAATTGAGGAAGGCCTTTCTATTTCTCATTTCGAACTTTTAAAGTTATATAAACATTTTAACTCTGAATTGTCTTTAGACAGTAAACCAAACGATGATGAAGACACAACTTTTGCAGAATTAACTTCAACAGGAGTTATTGAAGCATATGATAATATTGAAATGGATTCTAATAAATTTTTAATTTCCGATGTTATGAATTTGTGTTTAACTTCAATGGAGCGAAATGTTATAAGTTTGTTTTTCGGTTTAAATCCAGAATATCCTTCTGGTGTCGGTACTGATGAAATTGGAGATATGTATGGATTAACCGGAGAAAGAATACGTCAAATAAAAGATAAGGCATTACGCAAATTACGAAATAATCCAAATTGTTTAAAAATATATAAATCAATTAAATAATTGATTAACAATAAAAAAACCCTGTTTAACAGGGTTTTTTTGTATATAAAATTTATAATTTATAATATAAAATTTATATTTGCTTTTATTAGAAATTATAATTATATTTGTATATATATATTTTTTAATGAGGCAATTAAAAATTCAAAAATCTATAACTAAAAAAGACAGTGATAGTATAAGTTCATATTTTTCTGATGTTTCAAAAATTCCTATGATTTCGGCAAAGGAAGAATATGAATTATTTGATAAGATATCAAATGGTGATACTAAAGCTTTTAATAAAGTTATACAAAGTAATTTGCGTTTTGTTATAAGTGTAGCAAAGCAATATCAAAACCAAGGTTTGAGTTTAGATGATTTAATTAGTGAGGGAAATATTGGATTAATAAAAGCGGCTCAAAAATTTGATAATACCAAAGGATTTAAATTTATTTCTTATGCTGTTTGGTGGATTCGTCAATCTATTTTACAGTCTATTGCCGAAAACTCCAGGACAATAAGATTGCCAAACAATCATTTAAATTCCATTAATAAAATAACAAAAACGGCTTTCAAATTAGAACAAGAGTTTGAACGAGAACCAACATTAGAAGAAATTGAAATTGCTTTACATAATTTGGATATTGATATTAAAGTAAAAGAATCCTTTGCTTTAAACTATAATAACAAAACTACATCTTTAGATACACCAATTTCTGAAAATGAAGATTCTTCTCTTTATGATATTATAGAAAATAAGTCTGCTGACTTGCCTGATGATAAATTTAATAAAAATGCAATTTTTTTAGATGTAGAAAAAGTTTTGAAAAGAATGCCAAATAACCGTCAAAGAATTATAATTTGTATGTATTATGGATTATTAGGATATCAACAAATGACACTTGAGGAAATTGGTGATTATTGTGGTCTTACCAGGGAGCGTGTAAGGCAGATTAAAGAAATTGGAATAAAATATTTACGTCTCCGAAAAAACAGTAAATTACTAAAAGAGCATTTTTAAAATGGAAATAAGAACAATACAATATTACAAAACATTAAAACCCATTATATTAGACGAAAGTTTTGAAATAAAAGAGGGAACTAAAGTATTATTTAATTTTTCTGAAGGTCAAATTTATAATGTTAGATTGGTTGATGGTAATGATAAAAGATATTTTTGGGTTCATGCTTCTGAATTGAAACATTATAAAACAGTTAAAGAGAAATGGCTTAAAAAAGATATTCAAAATTATAATTTGGATTTAAATGAAAAATGGTTTGAATTTGATAAACAACAAAAAAATTCATTAACCAAAGAAAAAAGAAAAAAAATATTAGATGTCAAAGAAAATAAAATACCTCGAACAACAAAAAAAACAAATACAAAATCTTTTGCAGGAACCAAATCTAAGCAAGAATCAAAAACTAAAATTCCAACAACAAATAGAAGAGTTGGAAATTCAATTAGAGTATCTACAAAGAAGAGAAAAGTTACAACAAAAAGAACAGGAAAAAATAAATAATTTTAATAAGATTTTAGAATTCAAAACAGATAATATTATTTGGAAAAAAAGTAATAAAAGTCTTATGTATAATTTATGGGAGGGTTTTTTTAAAAATGTACATCTCTTTAATCTGACTCAGAAGCAAAATTATTATGAATTAAATTTATTACCTCAAAAAAAGACATTTAAATCTCTTGAAGATGTTAAAATAATATCTGAAAACATTTTAAAAAACTTTCAAATTATAGATATAAAAAATAGTTAATATTGACTTTAAATGTCTTTAGAATATTTTTATTTAAAAATTATTAATGATAATAGGTCTTGATATTAGCACTTCTGTTGTTGGAGTTGCTGTTTTTGATTCAGAAAACTATAATTTACAGGAATTATGTTATTTGAAATTTAAAGTTGGAACAAACTTATTTGTTAAACTCAATGAATTTGTTGAGTTTTTCGAAAAAAAATTTAAAAATAGTGAAATAACAAACATTCACATAGAAGAACCCTTAAAAAAATTTAAAGGTAAGTTTTCCAATGCTGATACTATTCAAAAACTGACACAAATCAATGCTATGATTAGTGGGTATTTATATAACAAATTAAAAATTGAACCTGTTTATTTTAATGTACAAACAGCCCGTTCTATTGTTTTTCCAGAATTATCTATACCAAAATCACATCCAAATAAAAAACATTTAATTTGGGAAGCCGTAATGAAAGTTGAACCTAAAATCACATGGCTATATAGCAATAAAACACATGCTTTGAAAGATGTAAATTTTGACATGTGTGATGCTTGGGTTGCAGGCATGGCAGGTATTATTATGATTATAAACCAAAAAAACAGTAGAAAGTTAAATTATAAATTATAATTTGCTATCTTTGTTTTTATGGAACAAAAACAAGAAATTATTCTTGGTATTTTAAAAAAACTTTTTGGTGCACCTAAAAGAGAGGCAATCAATAGGATTCAATATGAATTTAATTGTCCATCTAATACATGTAAGAATGATATTAATAAATACAACTTACAATTCAATAGTAATAAAATTATTTTTCATTGCTTTAAGTGTGGCTATCACGGTGCCTTACATTCTTTAGTTGGGAAATATGGCTCAGAAGAAGATTTTGAAAAAATAAAAATTTTATATCCACAAGAAAAATATAAGGTTTTTAAAAAAACATATTCTGAATTTGAAGAAAGTAAAGTTGTATGTAAATTACCTAAGGATTACAGACCTTTAACCGAAAAATATGATTCAAAATATTATTATGTTGCAATGAAGTATTTGGCCAAAAGGAAAGTGACCAAAGAAATGATAAAAAAATTTGAAATTGGTTACACAGAAGCCGGTGAAAGACAGTTTAGGATTATTATTCCTTCAAGAAATAAAAACGGTGATATTAATTATTATGAAGCAAGAAATTATTTAAACAACAATGCTATTCCATATTTTAAACCGGATTTTCCAGATAAACTTGATATTATTTTTAATGAATACAATGTTAATTTTGATTTACCTGTATATATAGTAGAAGGGCCGTTTGATATGCTCCCTTTAACTAATGCTATTGTATTGCTTGGTAAAGACCTTTCACGTTATTTAATTGCTAAATTTATCAAACATAAAACAAAAATTATTTTATGTCTTGATGAAGATGCAATTGAAGATACTATCCGAATTTATAATGAACTTAGTTCTTATGGTTTGAATGTATATATAGTAGAGGTTAAAGATGATATAGCTAAGTATTATGAAAAATATGGAAGAAAAAAACTTTTTGAACTTTTGGGTAATTATAAAAAACCAAATTTCACATACTTTTATAGTTTGAGTTTAAATTCAAAAAAGCCAAGAAAAAAACGTAAGAATAATCCAGAACAGATGCATAGGGAAATGGAAGAATATAAAAAACAAATTAAAGAAGAAAATGAATAACAATAGAAAAATAGCTCATTTAGCAGATATTCATGTAAGATTTGGAAGTCGTCATGAAGAATATAGAATTGTTTTCAAGAGAACCGTTGAAGACCTTGAGAAATTAAAACCCAGAAGAATTGTAATAGCTGGAGATTTGTTTCATCAAAAAATTAATCTTTCTCCTGCTGCCATTGAATTAATGACAGAATTTTTGAGAGACTTAAGTAAAATAGCTCCTGTCGATATTATTGTGGGAAATCACGATATGAACGAGCAAGATTTAAATCAAGGAAATACAATAAAACCTATAATTGATTTAATTGATAATGGATTTATTATTACAAGTCATGATAAAAAAAATCCTACCATAGAAGGAAGAAATTCTATTTATTTTTATCATGATTCCGGATTTTATCAAATTGATGATGAATTAATATATGGTGTTTATTCATTGTGGGATAATGAAATTATAGTACTGGATGATAAAAAACCAAATAAAAAATATATTGGTTTGTATCACGGTCCTGTTTTTGGTTCAATGAGTGATAATGGTTTTGTTTTAAAGGGTGATGAATTAATCAGAACAAGCACTTTTAATAATTTTGATATTGTAATGCTTGGTGACATACACGAACATCAAACTTTTGAATTAGATGGTGAACATCGAATTGCGTATAGTGGTAGTTTAATTCAGCAAGATATTTCAGAGGGTTTAGAAAAAGGCTATTTATTATGGGATATTGATAAATGTGATTTTGATTTTAGGTATATTCCAAATGATTATGGTTTTTCAAAAATTACAATAAATAAAGGTGAAATATGGCAAGAAAGAATAGAAGATTTAAAACTTTCATTTAATCCTAAAAAAACAAAAGTGTTTATTGAAATAGTTGATGATGCTGAAAATGAAAACGTAGAACTAAAAAGTCAAATTAAAAAATTTGTCAAACAAAGATGGGGTTGTGAATTTGTTTCGGTAGAATTTCAAAAAATACTTAAAACAAAAGTTTTGGGTATTGATGCTGACCAATTTGATTTATCAAACTCTGAACAGTGGGAAAAACTTCTAATTGCTTATTTAATAGAGAATGATTATAAGGATAATGATTCTGTAATTGAATTGAGTCGTGAAGTTGAAAAAGAAATGGATTATAAAAAACCATTATATTCTAATTCTGAATGGGATTTGGTTTCTATGACTGTTAGCAATTTGTTTATGCTACCAGTTACTCCAACATTTTTTCCCTGGGATGAGTTAAAAGGTATAGTGGGTATTTTTGGACAGAATTTTTCAGGTAAATCAAATGTTATTAAAGCATTAATTTGGGGATTATATCAACAAGTTTTAGGTGGTAATGTTGGAGATAACCATAAAGTTGTAAATATGTATACAGGTAAAAAAACTGCTTATACTGAAATTATTATAAACATTATGGGACAGATGTATAAAATATATCGGTCTATTGAATTAAGTCATAAAAAAGATGGAACAACATCTGCAAAATATCAAGTAGATTACAGTTATTTGATTGAAGAAAATGGTGAAGAAATATGGGTTCAGGAAAAATCAGACAGAGCAGTAAAAGAAAAGCCTGAAATCAAAAAAATGATTGTAGATGCCATAGGAACGTTTGATAATTTTACTAAAATATCACTTCAAACTCAGGGTGGGAAAGATGATTATTTAAGTATGGCTCAACAAGATAAAAATACTGTTATAAGAGAATATAATGGTCTTACACCTTGTGATGTTAGATATGAAATTGTTAATAAAAAATTTAATCAGGTAAAAAATCTTCAAAAAAATCTTGGAGACCCTACTGAATTAGAAAAACAAATTGAAGAAGTAAAAAATTTAATTTTAGATTTAACTCAAAAATCTACTGATGCTCAAAAAGAAAAAGATGAATGTCTTTTGGAAATAGAAGTACACAACCAAGAAATTTTAAATCTTACTAAACAGCTTCATAAATTAGAAAATATTACTGAAACTAACGAAATTAAGATTAAAAACAATATAGAAATTAGCAAAAAAATAATTGATAAAAATGCTGTAGAACTTGAAATTAAAGAAAAATGGATTTCCACTAATTTCTTAAAAGAAATACCCAAAGAACTTGAAAGCATAAACATTTCTGATGTTGAAAATAAAATTGATATAGAAAGAACCAAATTTCAAAATAATAAAGACCAATTTTTAAAGATTAAAACCTGGCTTGATTCTAATCAAAAACAAGAATCTTTGCCAGTAGAAGAAGTAGAATCACAATTAGAAAAAGCCAAAGAAAAACTTTTAATTTTTAAAAACGACCTTATTATTTCCAGAGGTCAAAAATGTCCAACTTGTGGTAGTGTTACAAAAGAGGCAGATGAAAACAAAGAAAAAGATTGTATAGAAAAAATAAACAAAGCGGAGTTGTTTATAGTAGAAAAACAATCTTTTATTAAACAGCAAAAGGAAATTGAAAAAAATAATCAAACGATAATTCAAAATGAATTAAAATTAGAAGCATTAAAAAATGCACTCGAATCAAACAAAAATGTTATAGACCAAAACAAAATAATTCAAGAACAGTTTAAAAATATTACTTCTGATGTTTTGCATAACAAACAAATAAAAACTACTACAGAAGAAATTGCCATGTTAAAAAAATCAATAGAATTAAATTCTAAAATAATTGAAACTTCCGAAAATAATTTAAAAGTATTAATTGAAAACTCAGAAAAATTAAAAGAAAATGATTTAACAAACAATAAAATATTATCTCTTCAGGAAAGTTTGAAAGGATATAAACAGTCTATTGTGGCCTCTGATAGAACAATTAATGAGTTAACTGCAAAAATTAAAGTTCAAGAAAACAACATCGAAAATTATCAAGATAAAATTAATCAAATTAGGGAATCAGTTAAAATATTTAATAAATATAGCATTTATCTACAGGCAGTTTCAAGAGATGGTATTCCTGCACAAATTTTAAGAAAGCGTATGCCAACCATTAATTATAAAATTAATAGCATACTACAAAATGTAGTTAATTTTAAAATTGAACTTGCTATTAAGCCAAACGGGGATATTGTTGATTATTATTATTTTAATGATGATAAAAGTGATGCTTTGCCTTTAAATTTAGCATCCGGTTCACAAAAATTTATAGGAAGTGTTGCTATTCGAGATGCTTTGCATTATATTAGTTGTATTGTGAAACCATCTTTTTGTATTATAGATGAAGGATTTGGAACTTTAGATGATGAAAAGGTAACTGATATTTTAAATGTTTTTCCCTATTTGAAAAGTAAGTATAAATTAGTTATTATTATTACTCACAAGTCTGTAATTAAAGATGGCGTTGACCATATAATTACAGTTTCTAAAACACAACATGGATTACCTATCGAAACAATACAAAACAATCCCAATGCTGGAATAACTCAAATAAGTTTTAAATAATTAAATCAATCTTAATAGATTAAAAAAAAGAATATAAAAAATTGAAGTTATCTTATAGTGATTATCGTACTTTGAAATTTTTTATGTCTTAACAATATGAAAAATTAGTTTATATGAAAGAAAAGATATGGAGGTAAAACCAGAGAAAAATTGGCAAGACAAAGATGATATTTATGAATTGTATACAAATGCTAATTTTAAATATTGGTCAGATATTTTTATAAGAGTAACAAAATAACAACGACCAATCCTAAAATAAAATTTTAAATTAAATGTTTATTGAAGAAACTCTTGGAGAGTGTCCTTTATGTAAAAGACAAATGATAAAAGATAAAAACGTTGACAAACATCATTTGATACCGAAATGTAAAGGAGGGAAAGAAACTAAATATATGCACAAAATATGTCATCAAAAAATTCATTCGGTTTTTACAGAAAAACAACTGGCAAGAGATTACAATAGTGTTGAAATGCTTTTGACAAATCAAGAAATACAAAAATTCGTAGAATGGGTCAAAAAGAAACCTGAAGATTTTTACGATACAAATAGAGATACTAATAACAGAAATAAAAAAAGAAAAAATGTTAAATAAAAGCCAATCTCCGATTTTATGTGTTGATTTTGATGGTACAATCGTTGAACATGAATTTCCTCATATTGGAAAACCACTTCCAGATGCTTTCACTGTCTTAAAAGAATTTATGGAACATGGTGATAGACTTATATTATGGACATGTAGAGAAGGTACCCATCTTCAAGATGCTATTGATTTTTGTGCGAAAAATGGAATTTTTTTTGAAGTTCACAATCAAAATGTTCCGGAACACGATTATGCAAAAAGTCGTAAACCTTTTGCTCATAGGTATATAGATGATAGAATGATTGGTGGATTTCCAGGTTGGAACATTGTAAAGAAAGATGTAGATGAATTAAGAAAACTTTTGTCTTTAAAATGATATTATAATTTTTATTTAGTAAATTTGTTTTGAAAATTTTAAAAAATAAAATCTATGAAAATCAAGTTTAATTTACCTAAGTCTCAAAGTGATTTTATTAATCTTACACCACAAGAGTCCGATTATAAAACTATTTTTTTTGAAAAACTAACAAAGATTGATACGTTTAAAAAGGTAGATAAAAAAAAATATTCAATACCATTTTTGTTGCTTCCTGACGCTAAAATGTTTGGTAATTATTCTACTGTTTCAGGAATGTATGATGGTATGGAGTTGAGACGTTCTGTAATAAAATATTTTTTTAATGATAATTTGATATATGACAAAGACCTTTTGTTGGAGAAAAAAAAAATAGATAAAAATTCTTTAAAAATAACAACAAAAACGGAATTTTTGCCATATAAATTTTTATGTGAAAATTATGAAAAAATTAATGTTATATTTTATTCAGAAATAAGCCCTTCTCACTCAAACTCTTTTATCTGTTTTTTTGAAATTCCCAGTCTTGAAAATTTCATTTTCGAATTAAATTATTCTGATAATAGTAGTTCTACAATAACTTTTTCAGACGGTTTAGAAGCAAAATCTAAGCAGTTTGGTTTTTCTCAATTGTTTTGTTATAGTCCTAATATTGTTAATTATCTAAGAAATTCTGTTAAAATTGGTTTAACTTTAAAATATTATAATGAAAATTTTTATACAACAAAAGAAATCAAAAATTCAATTTCAATAATCACTGCTATGTCAGGTGGTAATTTTAAAAAATCCAATTATGAATTACCGTTTATTGGCGAAGAATGCTTAGAATATTATTCACCAGAAATTCAAAAAGATTCTCGAACAATTATTGATTTAATTAATAACAAGAATAAAGGTATTATTTTCTTACATGGAGATAAAGGTTCTGGCAAAACTTTTTTTATAAAATATTTAATAAGTAATTCAAAGAAAAATTATTTTTATATTAATGGTGAAGCTATTTCTTCTTTTAGTTCATCTGCTTTTTTGGAGTTTGTAGCATTAAATAGTAAAAATTCAGTATTTGTGTTCGAAGATATGGAACATCTTGTTACTTCCAGAGAACAAAAAAATAGTAGTGTGATTTCTGATATCTTAAATGCTTCTGATGGGATACTCGCTGATATACTAAGTCCTATTTTTATTTTTACGTTTAATACCAATATCAACAATATTGATACTGCGTTTTTGAGACCAGGAAGATTAATTTTTGAAAAAGAGTTTAAAAAACTTTCTTTTGAAGAAGCTAAAAAGGTAGCAAAATCTATTGGTGTTAAAATTACTGAAGATAAAGAATATTCTTTGGCAGAAATTTTTGAAAAACAAAACAATCCTAAAAACACTTCTATAAGAAGTAAAAAATTCAATTCAGAAAAAAGCAACACAGTAAAAGGATTCAAAAATTAATTAATATGTTTAAACACAAAATAATATTTCTTGACATTGATGGTGTTTTAAACAAACATGATATTACATCAATAAATGATGATAGAGCCCTTTTAATAGACCATATTTCAATTGTAAATAGAATACTTGCAAGTACTTTCGCTCAAATTGTTATTATTTCCAATTGGGCTCAGATTTTAACTTTTGAACAACTCAAAGAAAGATTGTATAATAAAGGTTTGTTACAAAATTCTATTGTCGATTCTATAAAAGTTAAAGAATTAAAAGCCGAGAATACAATTGTTATAGGTATAGAAAAAGATAAATTTATTTTAAATTATCTCAAAGAAAATAATATTGAAAACTATGTGATAATAGATGATAATATTAATTCTTTAATTTTGGATAATTCAAAAATTGTCAAAACCCAAACTTGTGCAGGAATAACTACGATAGATTCTGAAATAGCAATCAACATATTGAACAATGGTAACTAAAAATGAATCTGATAAACTAAAAAAATATTTTTCTTTATATACTAAAGTGTATAAACATGGTGTTAAAATTTTTGGTTCACAAAAGCTCTTTAATAAATGGTTAAAAAGTAAAAACCATTTTGTAAATGAAAAACCTCATATCAAAAAAATGCTGACTTTAAAAGGTTTAAAATTTATTGATGACAAATTAACAGGAATGCAATATGGAGATAATGCATAGTCAAAATTTAGATAAAAATGAAATATAAATTAATCCAAAACGCTGATAAAATTTTTTCACTTGAATTTGAAAATTCATATGATTTAGCCATGTGTTTTTTGCGTGTTCAAGAGTTTTATGAAAGTTCCAATAAACACTTCAGAGGTAACACATTTCATATTTTAGAATATATGGATTGGTACTCTAAAGAACATTCATTTGAAGGGTGTTTTACTTATCCAAAAGATTGGGCGGGATTTAACATTTCAAGTGAACAAATAGAAAGGTGTTATAACGAAACTTTTAGAGAACACCTAACTCCTTATGACACTTTTATGGAATGGGAAATTTATAATTATATTTTTAAAGAAATAGTTGACCAAGATAAATCTTATTTAATAGGATATGTTAAGAACAAGAGAGATAATTCTGTTTTTGAACATGAAATTGCTCATGCTTTGTTTTTTTTGGATAACAATTATAAAAAAAATATGACAAAAAACGTGGGATTGTGGAGTCCTAATTTTAAAAAGGATGTTTTTAATTTATTAAAACAAACTGGTTATGATAAAAGCGTTTTTATAGATGAATCTCAGGCTTATTTTTCTACCGATGAATCTTTTATCAGAGAAAATATTATCATTGATGAAAAAGTAGATTCTTTAAAAAATATTTTTGATACAATAGAAGTTCCCATGTTAATGAAAGATACTTTCCAGAAATTCAAAGAACAGATATTATATAAAAAACCAAAGATTTTAAAGAGTGAAGATTTTAATATTTTTCAATAAAAAAAACAAACAAATGATATTATTTATAAGAAATAACAAAAACAGAACAATATTAGATTGCGAAGTTTATATAAAATCAGAAGACTCCAATCGATTTATAGAATTACACAGTCTTGTTGTTGTGAGTACATATTCTGAATTCTTGATTGAAAATATTGAGCTTAAAGAAGAAATCATAAATGATTTTTCTGAACTCTCCGAGTTAAGAGGGTGGTTGTGGGAATCTTATTTTATGGGTAAAGAAAATGACCCAAATAAATATAATGATGTATTAAAAATTTTAAGAGAAAGAATTGAAGGTGTCGCTACAAAATATAATCTTTATTATACAGAGGATTGAAAAATGAGTGAACAGGGATAAATATATACGAATTAAACCAAAGAGAATAAATAAACTAAACACATCATGTCAAATTCAATAGAAGAGCCAAAAACAAAAAGGGGCAGAAAAAAAAAGGAAATAATTAAAGCTTCTGAGTCAAATCAGACGCAACAAGGCAATCCCACAAAAGAACAAAATGAATTTATCGAAAGAGACATTCATTCAAATATTATTTTGAGAGCAACAGCCGGTTCTGGAAAAACAAAATCCGCAGTTGATAGAGTTAAATTTTTAATTTCAAAAGGCGTTGACCCAAAAAAGATAATTTTCTTTTCTTTTACAACGTCTGCTGTTAACGAATTCAAAAAAAGACTTAATAATGATGATGTTAAAATAACAACCATTCATGCTTTTTGTTTAAGTATGTTAAGTAGAATGAAAAAATTTAAACCAGTAGTAGATATATACCAATTTATTGATTGGTATAAAGAAAAGTTTAAACCTAAATATGGTGATAGCGAAGATGTGAAAGCTGAATATTATGAATTAATAAACCAAATGTATGATGATGCTCAATTTATTGGTTCAGCAATTACTGCTTTTAAATTACAAACAGCAGACAAAATAAAATGTGCCATTCCTAAATTTTTTAATGATTATAAACAATTTTTAAAAGAAACTAAATCTCGTGATTTTTCTGATATGTTAATTGAGATTAATAATTTATTAGCTGATAATCGATGGCTTAAATTATTCAAGGGTCAATATGACCACATTTTAATTGATGAAGGTCAAGATACCTCAACAATTATGATGAAAATTTTATTAAGGTTAAACGCTCCATATTATACTTTGATTTTAGATACAAACCAAAGTATATATCAGTATTCTGGTGCAAATGCTATGGCTGTAATTAATATGCTTCAATCAAGAAGAGAATGTGTTGAAATGAATCTTTCTGTCAATTTCAGAAGTACTCCTGAGATTGTTGAATATACAAATAAATATTCAACTCTTCAAGCTACAGCTAATAAACCTGTCGGTGGTAAAGTTTATACAGAAATAATAGTTTTGGAAGAATTGGTTGATATATTAGAAAAGGAGCCACATGTTACTGTTTTAGTCAGAACAAACAGTGTAATTAGAGATTTAGAAAAGAAACTCATTATGAGGAAAGTTAAAATGAAATATAATAATCTTTTAACAAAAAAAGAATGCGAGATGCTTCAAATGGCAGAAGCCAGACCTTCTACAATGAAAAAAGCAAAAACTTTACTTCCAGTCTTTAAAACTATTGATAATATTATTACCTTTATAGAATCTTGTAATAATGACCCTGAAGTAAAAAGTGAAATAATGACCATACATAAAAGCAAAGGTTTGGAGTTTCCTTCGGTGGTATTAGTTAATTCTGTTTCTCCAGAAATTTTATCTGAAAACAAAATAACAAATTTGCCTGATAAAAAATTCAAAGAGCTTTCATTTTATAACGATGACACTGATGACCCGGAAAACTTTGAAGCAAGGAATATTTTTTTTGTAGGATGTTCCAGGGCAATTCATACTTTGAGATTTATGATTTATGGAGTTTAAAAAAAACAATATGAAAATACAACTTATAGACCACAACAGATATATGGTTGAAGCATGGCACAAATATTTTGATGGAATCGAAAATGTTACTATTCATCAAAATTCAGCCTTTGCAATAAAAACAGGTTGTGTTGTTTCCCCTTCTAATTCCTTTGGGTTTCTTGATGGTGGTTTTGATGCTGCTATAACAAACAATTTGGGAGTACAAGTTCAAGTAGAACTTCAAACCATTATTCGGCGTGATTATAATGGTGAATTATTGGTTGGAGAAGCTATTTTGTTTGAAACAAAAAATCCTCAAATTCCTTATTGCATATCTGCTCCAACCATGAGAGTTCCAATGTATTTAGGTCAGGAGTCTATTAATGCTTATTTAGCATCAAGAGCTGTTTTTTTAATTTTAAAAAAAGATAATCTATTGTTTGATACCATTACAATTCCTGGATTAG
>JACCDN010916760.1_pt1 | contig 26959 bp, 28 predicted proteins | sample 7441691 | NCBI WGS metagenome assembly JACCDN01 (sample SAMN15323439, study PRJNA562643) | freshwater metagenome | isolation source: river surface water | place: USA:Blue River Watershed | collected 2017-08-16 | reverse complement strand
TCTTGAATTTATTGATGGCTGAGCCAGATATCGCGCGTTTACCGATCATGATTGACTCCTCGAAATGGGAGGTAATCGAAGCCGGATTAAAGTGCGTTCAAGGTAAATCGGTCGTTAACTCCATCTCCTTGAAAGAAGGGGAGGAGAAGTTTATCGAATCAGCGAACAAGGTCAAAATGTACGGTGCCTCCGTCGTGGTGATGGCATTTGATGAAACCGGACAGGCAGATTCTTACGAGCGTCGTATTGAAATTTGCAAAAGAGCCTACGATATTTTAGTGGATCAAGTGGGTTTTCCGGCTCAGGACATTATTTTCGATCCAAACATTTTAACGGTTGCCACTGGGATCGAGGAGCATAATAATTATGCGGTTGATTTCATTAAGGCGACAAAATGGATTAAAGAGAACCTGCCACTCGCGAAAGTATCAGGAGGGGTATCCAATATTTCTTTCTCTTTCCGTGGAAACGAATTAGTAAGAGAGGCCATGCATACCGTATTCTTATACCATGCGATTAAAGCAGGTATGGATATGGGTATTGTAAATGCCAGTCAATTAGGTGTTTATGATGACATTGATAAGACCTTACGTGATTTATGCGAGGATGTTTTATTAAACAGAAATCCAGAATCCACAGAGAAATTAGTGGCTTATGCGGAGACGGTAAAGTCTGCAGGTAAAGAGCAAGTGGTGGATGATGCATGGAGAAAAGAACCAGTGAATAAGCGTTTAGAACATGCTTTAATTAAAGGTTTGACGGAATTTATCGATGAAGATGTAGAAGAAGCTCGTCAATTAGTGGAGCGTCCGATTCAGGTAATAGAAGGTCCTTTGATGGATGGAATGAACGTGGTGGGTGATTTGTTTGGAGAAGGAAAAATGTTCCTGCCGCAAGTAGTTAAATCTGCTCGTGTGATGAAGAAGGCCGTGGCCTATTTATTGCCTTTTATTGAAGCAGAAAAGACTGGAGGAGAGAGTTCTTCAGCTGGTAAAATCTTGATGGCGACAGTAAAAGGCGACGTGCACGATATTGGTAAAAACATCGTAGGTGTTGTATTAGCGTGTAATAATTACGAGGTAATCGACATCGGTGTGATGGTGCCTTGTGATAAGATCCTAGCTGCGGCGAAGGAGCATAACGTGGACATCATTGGATTATCTGGTTTGATTACGCCGTCTTTAGATGAGATGGTATATGTGGCCAAAGAAATGGAGCGTCTGGGTTTCAAAGTTCCTCTTTTAATTGGGGGAGCCACAACGTCTCGGATTCACACAGCAGTTAAAATTGATCCTCACTATTCTGGTCCAGTAATACACGTATTGGATGCGTCGCGTTCTGTACCAGTGGCGGGTCGTTTATTGCAAAGTGAATTAACTTCACAAGAGATCTTTACTGAGATTAAAACAGAATACGCGGAATTAAGAACAGCCCACGCTGCTCGTCAACAAGAAAAGAATTACTTGTCGATCGATCAGGCTCGCGCAAAATCGAGTGGAATTGATTGGACTGAATTTAAAGCGAAAAAACCGTCTTTCTTAGGCGTGAAGTATTTTGAGGATTATTCTTTGGAAGAAATCGCTAAGTATATTGACTGGACTCCGTTCTTCTCGACGTGGCAATTGTCTGGTAAATACCCACGTATTTTTGATAATGAGGTGGTAGGAAAAGAGGCGAGGAAATTATTTGATGATGCGCAGGCTTTATTGAAGGAAATTATTGCTAATAAATCACTTCAGGCTAAAGCAGCACTCGGTTTCTTTCCAGCTAACTCGCTAGGAGATGATATCATCTTACACGATTATGTGGAGAAGGCTTTAGAGGTGGCTTGTGAAAAACACGGTTCACACCAGCAAGTTTCTTATGAGATTCAGACGAAGGATGAATCATCCGATAAGAGTCAATGGTTGCATCATTTGCGTCAACAAGGCCAAAAAGCGAGCACGCTTCCGAACCGTTGTTTGAGCGATTTCGTGGCACCGTTGAACTCAGGTGAAACGGATTATATTGGTGCTTTTGCGGTGACGACTGGTTTAGGAATTGAAGCGCTTTTAGATAAATACGAAAAGGAGCATGATGACTATAACTCCATCATGGTGAAGGCATTAGCTGATCGTTTGGCCGAGGCTTTTGCGGAATTATTGCATGAACGAGTGCGAAGAGAGTTCTGGGGTTATGCTTCAGAGGAGACGTTGAGTAATGAAGATCTAATTGCGGAGAAATACCAAGGTATTCGTCCTGCACCGGGGTATCCGGCTTGTCCAGATCACACGGAGAAGAAGCGCTTATTCGAGTTATTAGATGCGGAGAAGCAAATTGGAATTCAATTAACCGAGAGTTATGCGATGTATCCTGCCTCTGCGGTGTCAGGTTTCTACTTCTCACATCCGGAGAGTACGTATTTTGGCTTAGGTAAGATTGCCAAAGACCAAGTGACAGATTATGCGAAACGCAAAGGCATGTCCTTGGACGACGTAGAAAGATGGTTAAGCCCAGTTTTGAATTATGACTAAGATTACTAAATACTTTGAGGAAGCGGCGGGAAAAACACTTTTCTCGATTGAGATTATTCCACCGATGAAAGGTCAACATTTGGGCGAATTAATGTCGCACATCGAGCCTTTAATGGAGTTTAAGCCCCCTTTTATTGAGGTAACTTACCACCGCGAGGAATATGTAGAAAAAATTATAGATGGAGTTTCTAAGCGCATTCCGATTCGAAAGCGTCCTGGTACATTAGGCATCTGCGCTTCTATCATGCAGCGTTTTCAAATCGAGGCAGTTCCTCACGTAATTTGTGGTGGATTCACGAAAGAGGAGACAGAAGATTTCTTAATTGATTTACACTATTTAGGCATAGAAAATGCGCTTTTGTTGCGTGGTGACCAAGAAAAGGGGGAAGCTCAATTTGTTCCTAAGTCTGGTGGTCATGCCTATGCGAACGAATTAGTAGAGCAGGTGGCTGCCATGAATAAAGGCATTTTATTGCATGAGGAAACGGAATCATTGCCTACGAATTTCTGCATCGGTGTAGCCGGTTATCCAGAGAAGCACATTGATGCGGTTTCATTCGATCAAGATCTGAAGTATTTAAAGCAGAAAGTAGAGGCAGGTGCAGATTATATCGTGACACAGATGTTCTTCGATAATGCGAAGTATTTTGATTTCGTTAACAAATGTCGAGAAATAGGGATAAATGTGCCAATTATTCCAGGTTTAAAACCCTTAGCAACGGAACGTCAATTAGACATTTTGCCAGAGATTTTCCATTTAGAGATTCCATCTGAATTTGTAAACGAGGCGCGTAAATGTTCTAATAATGCCGCTATTAAGCAATTAGGTATTGAATGGGCTGTGCAACAAGGGAAGGAATTGATTCAAGCCGGAGTTCCAGCGCTCCATTTCTATACGATGAGCAAGTCCGATAGTGTGAGAGCTATCGCCGAAAAACTATTCTAATGAAGGTCTTAGTCTATGGTGCGAGTACGAATCCGAGTCGATATGCCTATATCGCGACGGAATTGCTATTGCAGCATCAGCACGAAGTTTCTTTAGTGGGAATTAAGAAAGGGGAGGTGCTTGGATTGACTATTCAGCAAGATCAACCCGTATTAAATAATATAGATACGGTTACTTTATATGTAGGTCCTGCAAATCAGGAAGGGCTTTTGGATTACCTCAAAGCATTAGCCCCAAGACGTGTCATATTCAATCCCGGAACGGAGAATCCAGCACTCGAAAGGGAATTAGAAAAATTGGAAATTCAAACTGAAGAGGCCTGCACGCTTGTTTTATTGCATACAGGCCAGTTTTAAGATCTATTGAGCTACTAACGTAAACTCAAATTCCTCCATAATTAAGTTCGCTAGCAATTTCTTGCAAGCATTGGTTACTACCTCATTTGCCTCAGCTTTTGATGCCGCTTCCACCGTTAATGTAATGTGCTTGCCAATACGAACGCCATCTACTTGGTTAATACCTAAGTTTTGTAAGCCAATAAGTACTGCTTTTCCCTGAGGGTCAAGGATTTCTTTTTGAGGCATTACGTTGATTTCAGCTAAGAATTTCATTATTTGTTTGGATTAAAAAGGAAAATAAGGCCGGATAGGAGGATGTATGCGATCACTAAAACCGGAATTGCTGCAAATTTAAGCATAACAAGGGCAGCAATGCAAAAAATAAGGAAAATGAATTTCACTTGATTACTTTTCCAATCCCAAGTCTTGAATTTGAAGGCTAGAAGTGGTAATTCACACACTAATAAATAGCTCATCAAAACGGCATAGATCAATAGGCCTTGAAAATGTAGAATATATGAGCTGAATTCAGGTTGGAATCGTAGAATGAGGGGTAGAGAAGCTATTAAAAGGCCGTTTGCTGGGGTAGGAACACCGATAAACTGATCGCTTTGGCGGGTATCAATATTGAATTTTGCTAAACGATAGGCTGACATCAAAACCAAAGCAAAGACCATAAATGGCTTGTAAAATCCGAAAAGCCCCACTGTACAAGAAGTTCCGCAACTTTGCTCTACTAATGAAAACAAAATAAAGGCAGGTAAAACCCCGAAAGAGACCATGTCAGCTAAGGAATCTAACTCTTTACCTAAATCAGAATAAGCTTGTAAAGCACGGGCTAAAAAACCGTCGAAGAAATCACAGACTAAGGAAATGAAAATGCAAAAGGAGGCGCTCACTAAATCGCCTTGCATCACGAACCAAAGTCCGATACATCCAGCGAGTAAATTACCCAGCGTCAATAGATTTGGGATTTCTTTTTTCATGCTTTTACGTATGGATTGGATATTTTTTCATCCCCGATGGTCGTGCTACCCCCGTGTCCAGGGTATACAATGGTGGATTTAGGTAAAGTATATAATTTCGTTTGTATACTGTGGACTAGATCAGCATGATTACATAATTGAAAGTCCGTTCTGCCAACACTTCTTCTAAATAAGACATCGCCATCAAATAATAAGCCTTCCTTTTCGAAATACAAAGCTACGTGACCTGGTGCGTGTCCAGGAACAAATAATACCTTGATTTCCATTTCACCTATTGTTAGAGTTTGATTCTCCTCATACCAAACATCGACTTCTGTGGGTTGGTAGTGTGGGAAACCATATACTTGCGCACGGTTCGCTGAATCTTTTAATAAAGGTTCATCTTTCGGGTGCAGATAAAATGGAATTTTATACTCTTGTCTAAAAAATTCGACGCCTAATACATGATCAATATGAGCATGGGTATTTAGTATGTGGGTCAACGTAATGTTATTCTCCTCGATGAAAGTTTTTAAGGTTTGGCGTTCCTCGTAGGTATAACATCCGGGGTCTACGATAATACCAATTCCATTTTCATCCCAAATTATATAGGTATTTTCTTGAAATGGATTCAGCGTAAAGGCTTGGTGAAAGATCATATTTATTTACCTAAAAGGAATATACATGGTTTTTTATGCAAATCGGGTTGTTCTTTTGCCCAGTCGCTTGCCTTTTTTGTTTGGACAAAACCGGAGGGCGCAGTTACTTCACAAGCGATGCAAATTAACGAATCTGGAGCACATTGTGCAATTAGGTCTTCTAAAAGCGCATTATTTCGGTACGGAGTTTCGATGAAAATTTGTGTTTGGCCCCATTTCGCCACATCTCGGTCAAGTTGTTCGATTTTACGAATGCGCGCAGCTTTATCGATGGGCAAGTACCCGATGAAGGCGAAACTTTGGCCAGAAAATCCTGATCCCATTAAGCCTAATAAAATGGATGAGGGGCCTACTAAAGGAATCACTTCGATGTCCTGTTGTTGTGCGATGGATACTGCCAAAGCACCAGGATCAGCCACCCCTGGGCAACCAGCTTCTGAAATAACGCCAATATAGTCGACCGCCGCATGCTTTTTGTAAAAATCTGTAACCGTTTTAGAATAAGTGTCCTTATCTAATACCTCGAAAATTAAATCCTCAATCTGAATTCCTAGTTTTAATTCACTGATAAATCTTCGAGCTGTCCGTACATTTTCGACTAAATAATGTGTAGTCTGCCGTAGTGCCGCTAAGATTTGTGGTGATAGGACTTCTGATGAAGTGTTTTCGGCAATCGGACAGGGGATGAGAAAAATTTTCATAAATACGGTTGAAGCGCCTGCAGAAATAAGTCCGGTTGGTCCGCTTGCACCCAATGGCCCGCACCTGGAATTTCTACAACTTCAAAATTAGGGAAAATTTCCGCAATGTATCGTTCGTCTTCCGGTTGTATATAATGAGAATCAGCTCCTTTGATGAAAAGCGTTTCTGTATATGATGCTGCAGGAACGAGTAATTCGTGTCCCACTACATCAATATTCTTAGTGATTACTTTCAAGTTAATTCTCCAAGCAAATTGTTGTTCTGAATTGCGGTAGAGGTTCTTTAATAAGAATTGGCGAACCCCTTCTTTCTCCTCAAAGCGCTTCATGTGTTCGTTTGCCGCTTGACGACTTTCTAGCGTAAGGAGATCAATACTGTTTAAGCCCTCCAAAATGTGCGTGTGGTGCACTGGATAGAATTTAGGCGCGATGTCGACAATGACAATTCGAGAAGCGATACCTGGATGCAATAAATCGAATTGCATCACCACTTTGCCACCCATACTGTGCCCGATTAAAATGGGGTTTTCTAATTGATGTTCGTGAATGAATTCCAATAAATCCTGAGCCATCACCTCGTAATTGAATTCATCACCCCAAGGTGATTGTCCATGGTTTCTTTGGTCCACTAAAAAAACCCGGTGATTTTCAGAGATCGCTTTCCCAAACCCAAGCCAATTGTCAGATGTGCCAAAAATTCCGTGTAGAATAATGACTGGCGTTCCTGTTTCCCCAAGTGAGCGATAGAATAATCTCATTAGGCTAAGTAAATGGTTTTTTCTTTTCGTTCAGTTAACTCGCCGATAGGACTTAATTCATAGCCATTTTCGAGTGCAAATGCTTCGAATTTAGCCGTATGTTCCGCTTCCACAGCGATTAACAATCCACCTGATGTCTGTGGATCGGCTCCAATATAACGTTGTCGTTCAGAGATATCTTCACTCAAACGTTCACCATAACTGGCTAAATTGCGTGCTGTTCCACCTGGGAAGCAGTTGAGGTCTAAATAATGATCAATATTAGGAAGCAAGGGCAAATTTTCGAATGCGATTTTAGCACTTAGTCCTGAACCATCCGCCATTTCCACTAAATGTCCAAACAAACCAAAGCCTGTCACATCCGTAAGAGATTTAACATATGCAAGAGGGCCTAGTTTTTCTCCGAAGCTGTTCAATGTACTCATCTGCTTCACTGCTCTGGCTAAATCGGCAGGACTAACAATGCCACGTTTTTGTCCTGTAGATAAAATCCCGACTCCTAAAGGCTTCGTCAAATAGAGCATACAACCTTTTGAAGCCGTATCGTTTTGTTTTAAATGTTCTTTGCGCACTTTTCCTGTGACAGCAAGACCGAAAATGGGCTCGGGAGAATCAATTGAGTGACCTCCAGCTAATGGAATTCCTGCTTCTGCACAAGCCGCGCGTCCTCCCTCTAAAACTTCGGCCGCAACTTCTGGGGCTAATTTATCAATAGGCCAGCCTAGTATGGCGATGGCCATTAGTGGAGTTCCGCCCATCGCATAGATATCTGAAATGGCATTTGTCGCCGCAATTTTCCCAAAATCAAACGGATCATCCACTATCGGCATAAAGAAATCCGTCGTTGAAATAACCGCCTCTCCATTCTGCCAATCAAATACCGCCGCATCATCTCGACTCTCGTTTCCGACTAATAAGAGGGGGTTTGACGCTTTGGGTTTATCAGATTTGAGGATTTTATCCAAAATCTGTGGGGATATTTTACATCCGCAACCCGCGCCGTGGCTAAAGGAAGTTAATTTGATGTTTTCTGACATTATGATTTAGTAGGTTGCAATAATATTTCGCAACACAATTTTCTATATTAATTAGAATTTTCTTAAGAGGTTTTTTAAAAAGCGAGGGCAGAAAATTATTACGAGGCACTATTTTCTACCCTAATTACAATTTTCCTTAGAAGTTTTAATTTATGTTTGTTCCGAAATTTATTGCGCAGCACAAATTTGGAACAAATAAAATTAAAACTCTTTATGATGCGCCATTCTAAACAAATCCTCCTTACTTAACGATTTAAAATAATCGTAAGTGATCTTCAATCCCTCTGCACGACTTACCTTAGGTTCCCATCCCAGAATACTGCGGGCTTTTGTGATGTCTGGTTTACGTTGTTTTGGATCATCTGTTGGTAAAGGAAGAGAGATCAGTTTCTGAGAGGTACCGGTTAATTTGATGATTTCTTCCCCAAATTCCTTGATAGTTATCTCATCTGGATTTCCGATGTTCACTGGCTGCGCATAATCGCTCAATAAGAGACGATAAATACCTTCCACTAAATCATCTACATAACAGAAGGAACGTGTCTGTGAACCATCGCCAAACATCGTTAAATCCTCTCCACGCAACGCTTGCCCAATAAATGCAGGTAATACGCGGCCATCATTTAGACGCATTCGGGGACCGTAGGTATTGAAAATGCGAACTATACGCGTTTCTAAACCGTGATACGTGTGGTAAGCCATGGTCATCGCTTCTTGGAAACGTTTTGCCTCATCATACACGCCACGAGGACCTACTGGATTCACATTTCCCCAATACTCCTCCGGTTGAGGATGTACATTTGGATCCCCGTAAACTTCTGAAGTGGATGCGATTAAAACACGTGCATTTTTTACGCGCGCTAAACCTAAACAATTATGTATTCCTAAAGAACCCACTTTCAAGGTCTGAATAGGGATTTTCAAATAGTCGATAGGAGAGGCAGGTGAGGCGAAATGCAAGATATAATCCAATTCGCCTGGTACGTGGATGAACTTGGATACATCGTGGTGGTAGAACTCGAATTGCTTTAAATGGAACAAATGTTCGATGTTCTTTAGATCGCCTGTGATCAAATTATCCATCGCGATCACGTGGTAACCCTCTTTTACAAAGCGATCACATAAATGAGAACCTAGGAATCCAGCTCCGCCGGTGATTAAAACTCTTTTCATATTAGTGTATGGTTTGACGGCCGATGGAATAATAGGTATATCCTAATTCCTGCATTTGGCTTAATTCGTATAAATTTCTTCCGTCAAAAATGACTTTATTCTTTAATAAACTATCCATTCTCTCGAAGTCAGGTGTTCTAAATTGTGGCCACTCTGTCACGATTAGTAAGGCATCCGCACCTTCTAAAGCTTCGTAGGGATTCTTTGTAAAGGTAATTTTATCACCTAATAGATTTCGAACATGATTCATTGCTTCTGGATCATAGGCGCTAACCGATGCCCCTAGTTCAAGTAATGCATCGATATTATATAAAGAGGGAGCCTCTCTAATATCATCGGTATAAGGTTTGAATGCCAAACCCCACATGGCAATTTTCTTTCCGTTTAAATCGCCTTTAAAGTGCTTCGCTATGGGAGGAATGAGCTTCGTTTTTTGGTTCTCATTTACTTTCATGACCGAGTCTAAGATTTTAAACTCATAGTCGTTTTCTGCTGAAGTTTTTGCCAGCGCTTGCACGTCTTTTGGGAAACAGCTTCCACCATATCCGATACCGGCAAACAAAAAGCGTTTCCCGATTCGAGAATCCGTTCCGATACCTTTGCGCACCTCATCCACGTTCGCACCTACGAGTTCGCAAAGATTAGCGATCTCATTCATGAAAGTGATTTTAGTGGCTAAAAAGGCATTAGCGGCATATTTAGTTAGCTCAGCTGAACGCTCATCCATAAAGATGATCGGATTGCCTTGGCGAACTAATGGCGCATACAAGCGTGACATCAAGTCTTTTGCTCTTTCTGATTGCGTACCTATAACGACACGGTCAGGTTTCATAAAATCCTCTACAGCTACGCCTTCTCGTAGGAATTCCGGATTCGAAACGACATCGAAATCGACTTTGGCCTTTTTAGCAATAGCTGAGTGTACTTTTTCGGAAGTGCCTACGGGAACGGTACTTTTATCAATAATAACCGCATATTCCGATAGGAGTGGACCTAAATCATCCGCTACTTGCAAAATGTATTTTAAGTCTGCAGAACCATCCGCACCAGGAGGGGTGGGAAGAGCTAGAAAAATGACTTTTGCTCCAGCAATACCCTCTTGTAAAGAGGTGGTAAAATCCAAACGCCCTTCTTCCGTATTTCTTTTAAACAAATCTTCTAAACCAGGCTCATAAATAGGAATTATGCCTGCCTGCATTTGTTTAACTTTCTCTTCATTGATATCTATGCAAGTGACGTGATTTCCTGTCTCTGCGAAACAAGTACCCGTCACTAAACCTACATATCCGGTTCCTACAACTGCTATTTTCATATTATTACTGAATTACTTTACCAATACTTCCTGATGGTTCATTTATTTTTAACCAATTCGCTAAGGTGCTGGAGATGTCACTTATGGTTGTTCTTTGGTTTATTTCTTTTGGTTTTACATTCCATCCGAAAAATAACAAGGGAACGTGGGTATCATACGCATAAAGTGTACTGTGTGTAGTTCCTGTTTTGTAACCAGAAAACCACTGTGGTTTTAATAAGTACATAAAATCCCCGCTTCTCGCTTGATTATAGCCATTTAAGATCATTTCACGGTAAAGTGCTGGTAAAGGGCTATTCGAAGCATTTCGTAGGTCTACTAATTCCGCAAAACCTGCTTGATTCTTAAATGATTTCTCCAAAACCTTTCCCACCGCCTCTTTCGAAATACGTAATCTTTCTAGGTTTGAATGGTTTAGATAGATTTGATAATTATCATTTCCAACCATGATTTCAGCATCGCCAAATTCTTTTTTTAGCGCCGTCTTTGCCTCATTGATTGCCTTCACATTGTCAAAAACTCCACCAGGTATACGCTTGCTTTGTAGATAATAAGGAATTTCAGCTACTGCATGATCAGCTGTTAAAAACACGAGGTATTGATTCTTGCCTAATTTGGCATCTAAATGCGTTAAAATATCTGCAATATCTTGATCCAACCTCAAATAGGTATCTTCTAATTCGATGGATTGAGGACCGAATGAGTGTCCCACATAATCAGGTGATGAGAAGCTTATTGCTAAAAAATCGGTAGTTCCATTCTTTCCTAAATTCTCCTCATCAATTGCTTTTATGGCGAAGTCTTTCGTAAGCGTATTGCCAAAAGGAGTCGTACGTATTACTTCTAATGGATTCCCTCCCTTTAATTCATGCGGGAAAGTAGGAGTTTTTTCTCCGGGTAACTTACTTTCAAATGGACTATCGTCTTCAGCAGAACGGGTATACGTTGAGATGGGGTAGAGCGTATTCCATCCTTTACTTAAGTATTTCTGTGGCCTACCTTCTAAATTAAATTTCTGAACCCAATTAGGCAGTTCTTTCATGTAAAATGAAGAGGTAATCCAATACCCATCAGCGGAGTCATACCAATAGGCTGCATCGGCGGTATGACCACCCGGTAAAATGGACCCACGGTCTTTTAAGGCAATGGCGACCGTTTTAGATTTGTAATTCTGTGCCATTTTTAATTGATCTGTGATCGTGGAAGTATACATATTCTTAGGTGACATGATCCCAGCTTTGCTTTTACTACCCACTGTTTGTACGGTGGTGTCATCTACACAATACATTTTTTTTCCATTCACTACTTCAATCCATTCGTTACCTACAATACCATGAACTGCAGGAACAGTTCCTGTGTACACGCTAGCATGTCCTGCTGCCGTTACTGTAGGGGCATAATTATAATGATTGTCTTTACAATTAATCCCTTCATTCATTAAGCGTTTAAAGCCTTTATCTGAATAGCGATCATAGAATTTATTCAGGTATTCGTAGCGCATTTGGTCTACGACGATTCCCACAACAAGTGCGGGTTTTTTCTGTGCCAAAACGGGTAAAGAAAGAAATCCTAGCAAAATAATCACAGTTTTTTTCATAAATACGGAGGGAAGTCGTTTATCGTTTTTGTTGAATGATGTAGTATAATGTTTTGAAGGCCATTGGTTATGACTAGGTACTCTGCTTTCTGAGTTTTCTGGTATTGACAAATCTGTTGTAGAGTTTCTAATTTTAACACCACGTGTGGGGCTTTGCATTCAATCAGCATGAAAACTTCACCGGTGGAGGTATATATTCGTATATCTGTTCTCCTATTTAATTTATCTACTATCATTCCTCCTTCAATTTGGAACAATGATGCAGGGTATTTTAAGTCATTAACTAAATAGTGTATACAATGTTGTCTAACCCATTCTTCAGGTGTAAGTAATCGATATTTCTTAGAGATCTCTTCGAAAATATACAGTTTTCCTTCGTTTTTCTTTACTTTGTAAGAATAGGCAGGGAAGACTAAGTTTATTTCCGGGGATGTAATCATCTAAATAATGGATGTAACCTCTAAATTAATCTTTTTGCTTTATTATTTCATCACATCTAAGGGTATAATATGAAAACGAAAGAGGAAATAGTTCAAAATTGGTTACCACGCTACACAGGAACGAATTCTGAAGATTTTGGGCAGTATATTTTATTGACCAATTTCAAGAATTATGTAGATATGTTCGCGGAGAAATTTGGTGTAGAAATAATGGGCCAGGATAGACCGATGCAGACGGCTACGGCACATAATATAACCATTATCAATTTTGGAATGGGATCGCCAATGGCAGCTACCGTTATGGATATTTTATCAGCTATCAGTCCTAAGGCAGTTTTGTTTTTAGGCAAATGTGGGGGGTTAAAAAAGAATTTATCCTTGGGAGATTTGATTCTTCCTATTGCTGCGGTTAGGGGCGAGGGGACATCGGATGAATATATGCCTAAAGAAGTGCCAGCGCTACCTTCTTTTCGCTTGCAGCGTGCCGTTTCTTCTATGATCAAAAAACATGAATTAGATTACTGGACGGGTTTAGTTTACACTACGAATCGTCGCGTTTGGGAGCATGATGAGGTATTTAAGGCGTATTTATCCGATATTCGGGCCATGGGTATTGATATGGAAACTGCCACAATTTTCACAGTCGGATTTAAGAATAAAATCCCACATGGCGCACTCTTGTTAGTATCCGATAACCCGATGACTCCAGATGGTGTGAAAACAGATGCTAGCGATAAGAAGGTAACTGCCAATTTTGTAAATAGGCATTTGCAGATTGGTATTGATGCCCTGGAGGAATTAGCTAATTCGGGAGAGTCAGTTAAACATTTACGATTTGATTAATAAAAAAGGCCTTCGATTAAGAAGGCATTTTTTATTAGTTGCAATAATCGCGGATTACGTTGTAGGCTCCTGCATAACCTAGCTCGCCTGCTTTACTTAAATCTAAGCAGCCCGACGTGTCATTCAAGGCGAGTTTGATAATTCCACGAATGAAAAAGGCTTCAGCAAATTTGTTGTTTAATTCTATGGCGTTATTGCAATCTTGAATGGCATTACGTTGATCACCTAGACTTGATTTAGCGATTCCACGTTGGAAATAAGCTTCTGCATAGGTGGGTAAGAATGATATGGCGCGGTTATAATCTTCAATGGCACTTTTAGGGTCGCCGGATTTTGCTTTGGCTAAACCTCTGTGAAAAAATACCTCGGCTCTTCCGGCACTCATATCGGACATTTTTGTGCGATCTACTAAACCATTTCGGATTTCATCGAGTTGAATTTTACCCAGTTTAGCAGTATAAAGAATTTTAGCGTTTTCATTATTCCCAAATTCAATAGCTTTCGTAAAATCCTCCATTGCTGCGCGCTGGTCGCCTAATTTTGCTTTTACAAAGCCTCTACCATAAATCGCTTCGATTTTTTCAGGATCTAATTCTAAGGCTTTATTGAAATCCTCTAATGCTCCTTTCTCTCCATTTTCCCCTCTGTAATTTTCTAACTGCACTTTGCAGAGCCCTGAATAATACCATTCGTCCGCTTTCTCTGGACTTAATTTTAATACTTCGGTGAAATCCGTTAAAGCGCCTTTAAAATCTCCCATTTTCATCTTGGAAAAAGCACGTCCAGAAAGGTAATTTGTGCGTTTTGGAGTTATTTCAATCGCTTTATTATAGTCTTCTATACTGCCTATGTAATCGCCTAGCTTTGATTTACTATCGGCTCTTACGGCTAAAGTGGGAGCGTAATCGGGTAATAATTCGAGTGATTTATTGAAATCGGTGATGGCACCTCGGTAGTTTTCTAATTTGTTTTTGGAAATACCTCTGCTTAAATACGTCGTTCCCTCTAAAGGATTCAATCGTATTGCTTCGTTGTAATCTTGAATAGCTAATGGGTGATTATCTTGCTTGCTATAACTTTGGCCACGACCAATAAAGGCTTCAAAATAATTAGGCTTTAATTCAAGTGCTTTATTGAAGTCCAAAATAGCTCCCTGGAAATCCTTTAAATTGTATTTCGCAAAACCCCTATTATAAAATGCAATAGAGTTGGGATTAGCGGCAGTTTTCTCAATTTCAATACTGAAATTGCGCAAGGCATCTGCGTAATTACCGGATTTATTTTGGTTCAAACCAATTTCTAAATGATTGATTTCCGTAGTCTGTGCTGATAAGGAGAAAAGGCAAGCCAAAAAGGCAAAGGCTAAAATGCCTACTTTGAATTTCATAGTAACTTATTTTTTGTAAAAATAAGCGAAATTACTGGCTTGTTAAAATTTGAATCCCTCCAAAAACAAGGATTAAAAACAGTGTTCTCAAAGCTGTTTTCTTCAAATAGGGATCAATTTGTGCGGCACTCATACCTGAATGCAATTCACGGAATAGTTGAATAATGGGATAAATACCTATGATAAGTAATTGTTGATTGATACCTATTTTTATTCCAGCTACGAAAGGATAAGCATAGAAGCAGGTAATGGCGAGAATATAAAGGGCTTTCTGGTAGTAGAATCCGAACGTTTTTCCAATTCGCACTGGAATCGAGTTTTTCCCGGCTTTGATATCATTTTCGATATCTCGTAAATTATTCAGATTTAATACGGCTACCGAGAGAAATCCACATCCTGAGGCGGGTAATAAGATAGCATAATTCAAACTAAAGGTCTGAAGATAATAGGTGCCTAAAGTGCCAATTAATCCGAAAAATAAGAAAACGGATATGTCTCCTAAACCCATGTAGCCGTAAGGCCTTTTACCGACCGTGTAAGCGATGGCTGCCGCTATGGCAGCCAGTCCTAGGACTAAAAAAGTGCCCCATACCTCGACAGGAGCTTCTTTTAATCCAAAATACAATAAACAGATTCCAGATAAAAAAGAAAGAACTGCTGTCCAGATAACAGCAGTTCTCATCTCTTTTTGACTAATTTTTCCCGTTTGAACGGCTCTTAGAGCTACTTTGCGATCAGCATTATCTACTCCATTAGAGTAGTCACCTAAATCATTCGCAAAGTTGGAAAGTATTTGTAATAACAGGGTAGTTAAAGTGGCAAGAATGGCAATGATTAGATCAAACTTTCCCGTGGCATATGCCAAGAAATTACCTAATAAAATACTTCCAACCGCCAACGGTAAGGTTCTTGGTCTCGCCGCATCCACCCATCTATTCATATTATTTTCCTATCGCCGCTAAAAATTCTGGACTGTTTGGCTTAATACCTGAAGCAAAAAAGTTTTGCAATTCGCCTTTCTCATTGATTACGTATTTGCAGAAGTTCCAGCTCGGCTCTTTTTCATTCCAACCATTCTTTGATTTATCCGAAAGCCATTGGTAAAGGTCACATTTTCCAGATCCTTTTACTACCACTTTTTCCATCATTTGGAAGGAAACGCCATAGTTTAAAGTACAGAAAGAAGAAATCTCCGCGTTAGAACCTGGTTCTTGTCCGCCAAATTCGTTAGCAGGGAAACCCAAAATAACGATGTCCTTGTTTTCTTTGTGGAATTTTTCCCAGTCTGCATATTGTGGAGTGTATCCGCATTTAGAAGCCGTATTCAAGACGATAATTTTCTTTCCTTTGAATTGAGAGAAATCAATCTCTTTTCCATCGATTCCTTTCATTTTGAAGGAATAGAAGTTCGTAGAAGCTGTGGAAATTTCCATTTTTTCTGGTCTGTTTAAGACGGTTTTTTGTGTGAATGGTAAGGCTAGTGCCGTTAATAACGATCCGATTTTCATAAAACTTGCGATCATGATGATAATAATTAAAATGGTGAGGTAAATATAGTTACGTTTCAAATTACATTCGATTAGGTGAAACTATTCCTAATAACGAGGTGGCATGCTGAATTGTTTTACCAGTCAGCTCAGCTAAGGTAAGTCTAATGTTTCTTTTTACCTCATTTTCCTCTGATAGAATAGTTTGCTCGTTGTAAAATTTGTTAAATGTCTTCGCTAAATCGTAGGCATAATTGGCAATCACAGAGGGAGCAAAGTTAGCCGCAGCTTGCGCGATTGTTGGTTTGTATTCGCCTAATAAGTAGATTAATTCTTGTTCTGATGCTACTAATTCCGAGTGGGTTAACACCGGATTAATTTTACCGCCTTTGCGTAATATGGAACAAATACGAGCGTGTGTGTATTGGATAAAAGGACCTGTATTTCCTTGGAAATCAATGGATTCTTCCGGATTAAATAACATGCGTTTCTTAGGTTCTACTTTTAATAAGAAATACTTCAACGCGCCTAATCCTAAATTGTGGAATAATTCGTTTGATTCAGCTTCGGTAAAGCCATCTATCTTACCTAATTCTAAGGTTCGGTCTTTTGCCGTTTGAATCATTTCTGCCATCAAATCATCCGCATCTACCACTGTTCCTTCGCGGGATTTCATCTTGCCACTTGGCAAGTCGACCATTCCATAAGACAAGTGGAAATTACCGTTTGAATAAGGCTTATTTAATTTTTTCAAAATATGGAAAAGTACCTCAAAATGGTAATCTTGCTCGTTTCCTACCACATAAACCGATTGATTCGTTTTAAAATCTTCGTATTTCAATTGAGCCGTTCCCATGTCCTGGGTAATGTAAACGGAAGTTCCATCTTTGCGTAAAACTAATTTTTCATCTAAGCCTTCTGCCTCTAAATTGATCCAAACAGATCCATCTGGCTTTTGGAAAAATACACCCGATGCTAAACCCTCATCTACTATTTGTTTGCCTAGTAAATAAGTATTCGATTCCCGGTAGATTTTATCAAAACTAACGCCCATGGTTTGGTAGGATTTCTCAAAACCTGCGAAAACCCAGGCATTCATCGTATTCCACAAGTTCATTACCTCCTCGTCGCCTTGTTCCCATTTTAAGAGCATTTCTTGCGCTTTGAGTAGGATAGGGGCCTGTTTTTTAGCCTGTTCTTCTTCTATTCCTTTCGCCTTTAATTCTGCGATTTCTTGTTTATAAGCCACATCGAAAGCCACATAATATTTGCCCACTAAGTGATCGCCTTTTAATCCAGCTGTTTCAGGAGTTTCATTATTTCCAAAAAGCTGGTAAGCTAACATCGACTTACAAATGTGTATACCTCGGTCATTTACTAAATTCGTTTTAACCACATCGTATCCACCTGCCGCCAAGATTTGCGCAACTGAAAAGCCCAAGAAGTTATTACGTAAATGGCCTAAATGTAAAGGTTTATTGGTATTAGGAGAGGAGTATTCGATGAGTACTTTTTCCCCTTTAGATTCAATTTGGAAGGGATTTTTATCAGAAGCAACGTTAGCTAATAAGTCTAACCATGCGGAATCCTGGATGGAAATATTTAAAAAACCTTGAACGACTTGAAAAGCTTTTACAATTCCACAATTTGCTATCAAATACTCTCCTAAATCAGTCGCAATGGCAGCAGGAGCCTTTCCGGCTTGCTTTGTATAAGGGAAAACTACTAAGGTATAAGCGCCTTCAAACTCTTTTTTAGTTTCTTGCAACACGATTTCTGTTACGTCGATTTGAAAGAGGGCTTTTAGTCCTTTAGCGAGTTCTTGTTGTAATGTTTGCTGAATATTTGACATCTAAATGGCTGTAATTTTTCAATCCGTAAAGGTAGCTAAATTCGGGCTAAACATTGCTTCTAATGCTCAGAAATGAATAAATTAATCTTACCTTTGCCCTAATTATGCAAAATACGTACCACGAGGCAATTCAAACTTTAAAATCAGGAGGCGTGCTGCTGTATCCTAGTGACACGATTTGGGGTTTAGGCTGTGATGTTCGAAATGAGCAGGCTATTGAGAAGATTTTGGAGCTAAAAAATAGGCCTGCTACTAAAGGATTGATTGTCTTGATTGCTAAAATCGAGCAATTGAGTGAATATGTGGAGCAGGTACCGGAGATTGCTTGGGATCTAGTGGAATTTGCGGAGGATCCTTTGACCATTATTTATCCCAAAGGGAAAAACGTTTCTCCCTCTTTATTAGGCCCAGATGGAAGTATTGCCATCCGATTAGTAAAAGATGAGTTTTGTAAGGGATTGATTTATAGGTACCAACGGGCGATAGTTTCTACTTCTGCGAATCTTTCAGGGGAACCTTCTCCTTTAAATTTTGCTGGAATTGCGCCTTCCATTTTAGCTGGGGTAACGCATGTGTTAAAGAATCCAACAGGAGAAGGGCCTGCTAAAAAGGCGAGTAAAATTGTGCAATTAGGCCTACATGGTGATTATAAGTTAATAAGAGGATAGATGAAAGAAGGGAAGGAAATTGTCCAAGATCCGATATTCTCCAAAATTGGCCTCGCAGCCGATCGTTTGGGGGTAGATAGTTATGTGATTGGAGGATATGTGCGTGATGCGATTTTAGGTCGCGATTGTAAGGATATTGATGTGGTTTGCCTCGGATCTGGGATTGATTTAGCCTTAGAAGTAGCCAAGGAATTTGATTTGCCAGAACATGCCGTTTCGGTTTTTAAGAATTTTGGAACGGCGATGATTAAAGTCGATGACTGGGATCTGGAATTTGTGGGTGCTCGAAAGGAATCTTATAATCGGGATTCGCGAAAGCCAGTGGTAGAGGAGGGTACCTTAGTGGATGACCAAAACCGCCGCGATTTCACTATCAACGCGATGGCAGTTCAATTAAATAAGGCCAATTGGGGTAAATTATTGGACCCATTCAACGGCCTCGAAGATTTAAAAGCGAAAATTATTCGTACCCCTTTGGCCCCTGGTATTACTTTTTCAGATGATCCATTGCGCATGATGCGCGCTGTTCGTTTTGCAGCACAGCTAGGTTTCGATATCTTCCCGGAGACTTTTGAGGCCTTAAAAACCGAGAAAAATCGCCTGGAAATCATTTCGATGGAGCGAATTTCTGATGAATTGAATAAGATGATTCTCTGCAAAAAGCCTTCCTATGGCTTTCTTTTACTAGATGCTTGTGAAATTCTGCCTATCATTTTTCCTGAGTTCATGAAGCTGAAAGGCGTAGACACAGAGGATGGAAAGGGTCATAAAGATAATTTCTACCACACCTTACAGGTACTAGATAATATTGCAGAAAACACGGATGACCTTTGGTGGCGCTGGGCGGCTATTTTACATGATATTGCCAAACCACAGACCAAACGTTTCGCCCAAGGCAAGGGTTGGACTTTTCACGGACACGAAGATATGGGCGCACGCCAGGTGCCGAACATTTTCAAACGCCTAAAATTGCCTTTAAATGAAAAGATGAAACTGGTTCAAAAACTAGTTCGACTACATTTACGTCCCATCGCTTTATCGAAAGAGGAAATCACCGCTTCCGCCTTACGCCGTCTTTTATTCGAAGCAGGTGATGAGTTAGAAGCCTTGATGACTTTGTGCCGTGCTGATATTACTTCTAAAAATGGAGATAAGGTCAAACGCTATCTGCGCAATTTTGATATCGTAGAGCAAAAGCTAAAAGAAGTAGAAGAAAGTGACTCACTTCGTAATTTCCAACCCGTTTTCTCTGGCGAGATCATCATGCAGGTTTTCGATATTGGTCCTGGTCGTGAAATTGGTATCATTAAAATTGCCATGCGAGAGGCAGTTTTAGAGGGAGTGATTCGTAACGAATTAGCATCTGGTTGGGATTTGCTGCTCGAGGAAGGGCGTAAGCTAGAACTTAAACCAGTCGTTTCTCTCGCTGAAATACATTAAAACAGGCTCCGAATTCGGAGCCTGTTCTTTTATAAATGCGGTGATTATAAGTTGATCACTAGATCTTCTTTCGCATAACGAACCTTAGTAGCACTCGCCATAAAGTCATTTGCCGCATCGCGCTCACCTACGGCAAGCATTAATACAGAGTGTAATCCCATCGCCTCTAGACCTAATAATTCATCTAATTTCGCTGGAATAAATCCTTCCATTGGAGTGGAATCGATTTGTAACTCACCAGCCGCTGCTAACGCAGTTCCCATGGCTAAATAGACTTGGCGTGCAGCCCAGTGTCTTTTCGCCTCTATTGGACGACCTAATAATGATCCAGCTATTGCTCCACGGTAATCTCCTAACATTTCCACCGAAAGACCACGTGTATCTGCTACCAATTGAATAAAATTATCGATTTGAGCTTCGGTAATATCATTCCAAGCAGCGAAAACTAATAAGTGAGATGATTCAACTGCCTGTGGTTGACCATAAGCGATCGGTTGAATTTGTGCTTTTAATTCAGGGTTTTCAATCACTAAAATTTTATAGGGTTGTAAACCAAAACCTGATGCTGAAAGGCGGATTGCTTCTAATAAAGAATCAATTTTTTCTTCGGAAACTTTGTTTCCAGTCATTCTTTTGGTGGCGTAGCGCCACGATAATGAGTCGATTAAAGACATGTATGTAGATTAAAGATTATAGATTATAGAGAAGAGATTCTTCTGCGAATAAGCCTTGATAATTTATCAAATAAATAAAATCAGTTTCTATTCAATCTCCCTTAAAAAGAGAGCGAAAGAGTTCGGATAGTATATAGAAATTTTAAAGTGCAATCTCATAAAACATTGTCGCTAGGCAGTTTTAGAGATTGCACTTTGAAATTGAGCCATTTTACAGCCCCCTATTTAAATTTATTCTGAAACTAAAGAAACGGTAAGAGCGAAATCATCATAAATCGCCTTATCACCAATTGACTCAAAGAATTTCTTAGAACCGTAACGGATGTTAAAGTCAGTACGATCAATAGTGATGTTTGCTTTTGCAGTTACTTTTCCACCTTTTACAGCGATTTCAGCTGGGAAAGTGATGGATTTTGTGATTCCTTTTACTGTTAAATTACCAGTAACTTGATTGCCTGCTATTTTAGTGATAACGAAAGTAGCTGTTGGGAATTTTTCTACTTCGAAGAAATCACCTGAACTGATGTGTCCGATGAATTTTTGATTGTAACTAGCATCTGTGATGTCTAAATCTTTGATAGATTTCAAATCAATCGTGAAGTTTCCACCGATTAATTTGTTGCCATCTACGTTTAAAGCGCCAGCGGAGATACCTACTGTACCATTGTGCTCGCCTGTTACTTTCTTAGCTAACCAAGCGATTGAACTAGCTGATTTGTTAATGTTAACCACTTTAGGTGCAGCTACACCAGCGAAAGTGATTAGGCCTACAGCCAAAGTTGCAATAATTACCTTTACAGATTTCATCTTATTTATTGTTTAATTGTGAGAAAATACGGTTCTAAATTCGTCCAAAATTTGGTTCATTTCTTCGAGCCTTTTAACTCCTAAAGCGTCGAAATGTTTTCCCCAGTCATTTTGTACTTGGTCTACTTGACTTAATAAATCCAGCCCAGCTGGTAAAATCAAAACATCCACCGCTCTGCGATCTTGTGGACATTCGCGTCGAAGTACTAATTTTTTTTCTACTAATTTGTCTACTAAGCGAGAGGCATTAGACATTTTGTCTAGCATCCGCTCGGTAATAGCTAAAACGGTCATAGGGTTGCCTTGTTGTCCTCGAAGAATACGCAGCACATTATATTGTTGCATCGAGAGACCAAAGGGTTTCAATAATTCCTGCTGTTGCTGAACGATCCAGTTTCCTGTATAGATTGCATTTACAACTGCTTTTGCTGCCTCAGAAGGAAATTTTGATTGTTTCAAAGCTTCGGAAATACCCATGACTATAATTTGATGTCGTAAAATTAAATGTAATTACATTAAATACAAATGAAAATAAATTTATTTTTATCACAATCCTGAAATTTTTAATTTTTGACCTATTTTTGACGATGCAGAATTTATTATCTCTCCAATATCCTTTTGTCCTAGCTTCTAATTCCCCTCGTCGAAAAGAGATTCTTCGAAACGCTGGTTTTGAATTTTCGGTTTTGCCAAGTGATGTAGATGAGTCGTTCGATGCGGCAATGAAACCACAAAAGGTGCCTGAGCATTTGGCAGAAAGAAAAGCCAGTGAATTAGCTCGAATTTCTCCATCGACCTTGGTTTTAGCGGCGGATACGGTGGTTATTCTAGAAAATGAGATATTAAATAAGCCATCAGATAAATCGGAAGCCATTCAAATGCTTCAAAAACTATCGGGTAAAACACACGAAGTGGTCACTGGTATTGCCTTGCACACGCCACAAGGTTTATTTACGAAAGCGGATTCAGCTCTGGTTAAATTCAGGACGTTCGAAGAATGGGAAATTGATTTTTATGTCAGAGAGGGTTCTTGTATGGACAAAGCCGGTTCTTATGGTGTCCAAGATTACCTAGGGATGGTGGGTATAGAATCTATTCATGGGTCATTCTACACGGTGATGGGCTTACCCATTTACGAGGTGTATCAATTGATGAAACCGTATATTCTAGACGGGAAGCAGTTATTAATTAGATAGAGAAACTCTCTCCACATCCGCAGGTACGACTTGCATTGGGGTTTTTGAACTGAAAACCTTTGCCATTTAGACCATCTGAAAAGTCTAATTCAGTGCCTGCTAGGTAAAGAATGGATTTTTTGTCCACCATAACCTTCACCCCTTTATCCTCGAAAATCATATCATTCGCTTGAGGCTCTGCAGTGAAATCCAAATTGTACATTAAGCCAGAGCAACCGCCGCCTTCTACAGCCACGCGGATGTTAAATTCCTCTGTTAAACCTTCTTTAGAACGCAATTCTTTGATTCTATTCGCTGCTAAATCTGATATCGAGATCATGTTGGTTATATTTTGATGAATTTCCGACACAAAAATAAGAAAAAAATCGCTAAAAAAATCATTTATTTAGAGTGAATCTAAATAAAGTCTAGTTTTTCAAAACCATTGGCCTTAATTTTGCGTTTCAATTGGAGTAAAATAGCCAGATTAAAAACACATACCATGCTTTCAATAAAGAATTTACAAGCAAGAATAGGAGAGAAGGAAATCTTAAAGGGGATTAATTTAGAGATCAAAGCGGGAGAAGTTCACGCGATCATGGGACCGAATGGTTCAGGTAAATCAACTTTAGCGTCTGTTTTAGCCGGACGTGAGGATTATGAGGTGACAGGAGGTTCGGTAGATTTTTTGGGTAAGGATTTATTAGATCTAGCCCCTGAAGAACGTGCCGCAGAGGGTTTATTCCTTGCTTTTCAATACCCAGTAGAAATTCCGGGTGTATCTACGACGAACTTTATGAAGTCAGCGGTAAATGAAATTCGGAAGTACCGTGGGGAGGAAGCTTTGGACGCTGTTCAGTTTTTGAAGATGTTCAAAGAAAAGATGAGCTATGTGAATATTGACCAAAGTTTATTATCTCGTGCTTTGAACGAAGGTTTCTCTGGTGGTGAGAAAAAAAGAAATGAAATCTTCCAAATGGCGGTGTTAGAACCTAAGTTGGCTATTTTGGACGAGACGGACTCCGGACTAGACATCGATGCCTTGCGTATTGTGGCAGAAGGAGTGAATAAATTGAAATCCCCAGATAATGCGACGATTGTAGTAACTCACTACCAACGCCTTTTGGACTACATCATACCCGATTTCGTTCACGTTTTGTACAAAGGAAAAATCGTTAAATCAGGTGGAAAAGAATTAGCGCTTGAATTAGAAGAGCGTGGATACGATTGGATCATTTCAGCTTTAGGAGAATAAGATGTTGTATACAGAATTAAGCTCAGCGACTCAGAAGGAGGCCTTAGAGCGTTTTAAGGCCAAAGGTTTTCCCACCAATAAATGGGAAGAATGGAAGTATGCGTCCTTGAAGTCTTGGAATGAAAAAGACCTAGATTGGACTCCCGCTTCCTTAAATGAATCCTCGAAGGCAAGCTTACAAACCCAAAATGGCAACACCTGTTTCCAGGGATCTTTGCCTGCCGGAGTTGAATTCATCTCATTCGATGCATTTTTAGCCTCTAATCCAGCACTTGCTGCGAAATGGGAGCAAAGACAACCAATTTTAGATCAAAACTCTTTGTATGATTTAAATACGGCTTTGGTGGCTGATACCCAGGTATTATGGGTAAAGGCAGGGGTTTCGGTAGACGAAGCCATTGCACACGATTTTATCGTTTCTGCTTCGAAAGCTTCTGCAATTCAAAGTCGATTAATCGTGTTTTTAGAGGCAGATGCTTCCTTAACCTTGATTGAACGCGCTTTTACGAAGGAGGGATCAGCAGAAGTATTATCTAATTTTGTGCAAGAAATATATGTGAGCGAGAAGGCGAACTTGACCTATGTGAAGGAACAAGATTTAGCCGCAAATACATCACACATCGATCATACCTTCATTACGCAGCTTTCTGATAGTCAAGTGGATTTATTCACCTTCTCATTGAATGCTGAATATTTACGTAATAACCTACATTTCTACAGTGATGGAGAAAATGTGGTATCTAACCTGAATGGACTTTATGTGCCAGGAGAGAACCAGTTAATGGATTCTCATACGGTCGTTGATCACCGCAAGCCGAATTCTGAATCTCACGAATTATACAAAGGCGTGTTGATGGGCAATGCGACAGGCGTGTTCAATGGAAAGATTTTTGTGCGTCCAGATGCACAGAAGACGAATGCCTTCCAAAGCTGTAAAAACGTTCTTGCCTCCACGAGAGCAACGATGAATACGAAACCTCAATTAGAGATTTGGGCGGATGATGTGAAATGTTCACACGGAACCACGACAGGTCAATTGAATGAGGAAGCTTTGTTTTATTTACGTTCAAGAGGTATTTCTTTAGCGAATGCACGAACTTTATTGTTACTAGCCTTTGTTCAAGAGGTGATTGATCGTGTAACACACGAAGAAACGAAATTGCGTTTGACTGATAAAATTATTTCTAAAATCCAGACTTCCTTAGCGATTTAATCATGGCGGAAAAATTAAATATAGATCAAATTAGAGCAGATTTCCCTGTTTTACATCAGCAGGTAAATAAGGCTCCCTTGATTTATTTTGATAATGCGGCGACCACACAGAAGCCTAAAGCCGTTATGGATGCGCTTACAGCTTATTATGAGCAGGATAATGCGAATATTCACCGAGGCATCCACACCTTGGCTGAACGCGCAACAACCGCTTATGAATTAACGCGAAAGAAGCTAGCTGCTTTCTTAAACGCACCTTCCACTGACCAAATTATATTCACCTCTGGAACCACAGCGGGAATTAATTTAGTCGCTCAGACTTTTGGTCGGGCAAATGTGGGAAAAGGGGATCAAATCATCGTTTCTAACCTGGAACACCACTCGAACATTGTGCCTTGGCAAATGATTGCGGAGGAGAAAGGGGCAGAGATCAAAGTGATTCCAGTGAGTGATGAAGGCGTTCTAGACATTGAAGTATTAAAAGGATTATTGAATCCGAAAGTAAAGCTTGTTGCTGTCAACCACGTATCTAATGCGATTGGAACCATTAACCCGATTGCAGAAATCATTTCTTTAGCTCATGCAGTGGGAGCCAAAGTCCTAATAGACGGAGCTCAATCTGTCGCTCACTTAGCTGTGGACGTGCAAGCATTGGATCTAGATTTCTTCGTTTTCTCAGCACACAAGTTGTTCGGTCCTACCGGAGTGGGCGTGTTGTATGGAAAGCGCGAATTATTAGAGGCAATGCCACCTTACCAAGGAGGCGGGGAAATGATCAAAGAGGTGAGTTTCAGTGGAACAACCTACAATGAATTACCTTATAAATTTGAGGCAGGAACGCCTAATATTGCAGATGTAATTGCTTTTGGAGCTGCTTTGGATTACGTCCAAGCCATTCCTGCAGAGGCGCTTGCAGCTCAGGAAGAGGCTTTATTAGCCTATGCTACGGAGAAATTACAATCCATTCCCGGATTAAAGATTGTGGGTACTGCCCCTGAAAAGATTGCGGTTATCTCTTTTGTGGTGGACGGCGTTCACCCACAGGATATCGGTGTATTGTTAGATAAATTTGGCATTGCGATTCGTACGGGCCATCATTGTGCACAGCCTTTGATGCAGCGTTATAATCTAGTAGGAACCTGTCGCGCTTCCTTCTCGTTCTACAATACGTTCGAGGAGATTGATCGCTTTGTTTTATGCTTAGAGAAGACTTTACAAATGTTACAATAGATGGGACAGGCAATAAACGATATACAAGAGGAATTAATTGAGGAGTTTGGTCTTTTCGAGGACTGGGCAGATAAATATGAGTATTTGATTGACCTGGGCAAGAAGTTAGCACCTATGTCGGATGCTTATAAGACAGAAGAAAATGTGATTAAGGGCTGCCAAAGCCGTGTCTGGTTACATGCCGAAAAGCAAGGTGATTTAGTCGTGTTTCAAGCTGATTCAGAGGCCATTATCGTGAAAGGGATGATCTCGATGTTGATTCGGGTATTGTCTAATCACACGCCGGCGGAGATTTTAGCAGCTGATTTATATTTTATTGATCAAATTGGAATGAGTCAGCACTTAGCTCAAACTCGCTCTAATGGATTAGTTTCCATGGTAAAACAAATGCAACACTATGCTTTGGCCTTCTCTTAAGCGATTATTTAAAATGGAAAATTCAAGTCAAATGAATGAAGTAGAATTAAAGGAAAAGGTAGTTAAGGCGATT
>JACCDN010100143.1_pt1 | contig 26975 bp, 22 predicted proteins | sample 7441691 | NCBI WGS metagenome assembly JACCDN01 (sample SAMN15323439, study PRJNA562643) | freshwater metagenome | isolation source: river surface water | place: USA:Blue River Watershed | collected 2017-08-16 | reverse complement strand
GGGGGGGGCCGGCCCTACAATCGCATAAATAAACCCACATTCATACTCTGACCATTGCGGAACAAGGACGTAAAGCTAGGATCGACCACGTTACCGATGCGTAAAACCTGGGTATTTTCAAAACGCCACATCAACCGCATGCCCACATTCCCTACCAAAAAGCTTTGGATCCCAAGACCCAAACGCGCCGCACCATGCGTACTGCCCTTTAAGGTGCTAAGTGAGGCAAGGCTTGCGTTGCTACTATTAACAACGCTGATATTGAAAGCCGGTTTAATCATCGCAACACCAAAAGATAATAACAACTCAGGACTTTGATCCATAGCCTTGTTCAATGGAAGCAAAATATTCAGATCGGCATAGGCCGTTTTTAAATGTAACCTGCCCTTGAGTGTGGCTGCAGTGCCCGTATTGAGAACACCCGCAAAAGCCGTATTGGCAGGTAGAGCCATGTTCTTGGATTTATCGATACCCCAGCCATAGCCTAATTCCCAGGCAATATAGGGGTGTATACGTTGTCCTGCATAGAAACCTATACCGGGTGCTGTGGCAGTGACTAAAGGCTTCCAAAGCGCTTTGGAGGGGATCCAGCTTTGTTTAAAATCGAAACCCGCAAAGGTATCCCATTCTGATTGATTACCTAAGTAGTTGGGATTCTCAGCTAAATAAGGTTTACCCAAGGCACAAAGCGATGATGCGCTTAGCCAAGATACGAATAAGACTAGGATCTGTAATCGCTTCATGCTTCACCTCCGTTGTTTACCTGAGTATAAACAAGGAAGCAAAAAAAAACCTGGTCTGTTACCAAACCAGGTTTTTAGAGTCGTTCCAAAGTTTTTAGCTTAGAACTTTACAAAGGCACCGATGTTCAGCGATGTGCTGTCTTTCAAAGGTCTCTTTGTCTGCGCGCCACTGGCAGCCATTACATTTTGGTGATTCTGAGTTTTCTTAAACTGGGTAGCACCTGTGCTTTCCCAACCTAATTTAGCTCTTACACCAACCATGTCGGTTACCATGTAGTTTGCACCAAGACCCAAACGTACTACGCTTTGATTTTTAAGGTCATAACCTGTGATAGCTACGCCGGATGCGGTCTTCATGCTCAATTTTGGCATGACATAACCATAACCAACAGAACCGGTCAGCTCTACACAATCCATCACGGGTAGGAATCCTACCACATCAACGAAGCTGCTGTTACGACGTAATTTAACGTTCGCATTATTCTGTACGGTGCTGTAAGGCGCAACGCGTGCACCATCAAAATTCGCTGGAATATTGACAGTTTTGCTTTTTGTCTTTGTCCAGGTGTAACCCGCTTCTAAACCAAAGTTTTCATGAAACTTTGCACCGACGTACAACGTTGCACCTGGAAAACTCTTAGGCAGAATGTTGGCATAAGGGCCGGAGGCCTTCATACGGGTTGTTGATAAATCAGCACCAATATAGGGATTGATATCCCCGAAATCAGCGACAGCGCTTCCGGCAACAGCCAGCGCACCGGCGATAATAAGACTTTTTGCTAGTTGTTTCATTCTTGTATCCTCTCAATTAACGTTAATTTCAAAATAACACGTGTTTTCACGAATCTGAACAGCCAATCTAAAAGCTTTTAGACTGCCTGTCAAGCTTTACTACACGGGTCTCTTAACTTACATAGTCGACCCCTACAGCAAAAACTTAAGGACCAAATCCCCAGCTCTGAAAACCCAGTCTACCTTAAAATAGAGGCAATGAAAACCTTTTAGGTATACGCTAGGCTTAGGCGATCCAGGCCGCCAAGGTCTTTCAGGGTTATTTCCCGTATAAATCCCTGTTTTTTCATCAAAAGCCGCACTGCCAAACCCTGTGTAGCACCATGCTCTAAGGCGAGACAACCCCCCGGTTTTAAGAAAGCAGGGGCCATACAAATAATCTGATGCAGATCGATTAACCCATCGCTCCCCCCCACTAAAGCTGCTTGAGGTTCATAGCCAAGCCCATCTTGCTGAAGGTGGATGTCTCCTTTTTCAATATAAGGCGGATTGCTAACAATAATATCAACGGTGCATCGCTCTGATCGCAGGGCAGAAAACCAATCCGAGGCTACCCAGTGAATGGTATCCACAGATAAAGCATGCGCGTTCTGCTTGGCTACATTCAAAGCCGCTTCTGAGCAATCGAGCGCAATCATTTGCCAATGAGGCCTTTCAACGGCCAGTGCTAATGCAATAGCGCCACTACCGGTGCCTAAATCAAGCACCTGATAAGCATAGGGATCCTCTGCAGGAAAACGTGTTAACAGTGCTTCTACCAAACATTCGGTTTCAGGGCGCGGTATCAATACATCCGCATTGACAATCAGGGGTAAAGACCAGAATTCTTTAGTCCCTACTAAATAAGCAAAGGGTTCACCCTGTGCACGACGCCGAAGCAATGCTTGAAAGACTTGGGTCTGCGCTTCAGAAACAGGTTGTAAAGGCCAGGTTAATAGCTGGGTTCTGGATACCCCTAAGACATGGGCTAATAACAATTCTGCATCTAAAGAAGAAATGCTGTGTGCTAAATCGCTCTGTAACAATGTTTCAATGTTCATGGGATTTTTCGAACCCGGAAAGCGCTGGTAAACTGACAGGACAGATGCTATTCCTCACTCACGGTGGCTAATTGATCCATCTGATGCTCACGCACTAAGACATCAATCACAAGACCCAGATCGCCTTCGAGGATTTCGGGTAGCTTATAAAGCGTGATAGGAATACGATGGTCGGTTAGGCGTCCCTGCGGAAAATTATAGGTGCGGATCCGCTCGGAGCGATCGCCACTGCCGACCAATTCACGACGGGTTTGGGCTTCTAAAGCATGCTGTTTATGCTGCTCTGCTGCTAGTATTCGGGATTGTAATAAGGCCATCGCGCGTGCCCTATTCTTATGTTGAGAACGCTCATCCTGACACTCCACCACGGTTCCCGTGGGTATATGGGTGATCCGAATAGCTGAATCGGTTTTATTCACATGTTGCCCACCGGCACCACTGGCACGGTAGGTATCAATACGCAAATCATTTTGATTGATCAAGATCTCATCAATCGCTTCCACTTCAGGTAATACCGCCACCGTACAGGCTGAGGTATGGATCCGGCCTTGGGATTCTGTGAGTGGCACTCTTTGTACCCGATGCACACCCGACTCAAACTTTAAGTCGGCATAGACGCCTTGACCGATTAAACGCAAAATAATTTCTTTAAAACCGCCCTTTTCACCGATGCTCTGATGGATACACTCCACTTTCCAGCCCCTTTTCTCGGCATGGCGACTGTACATTCTAAATAGATCACCGACAAACAAAGCCGCTTCATCCCCGCCTGTCCCGGCTCTTATTTCTAGATAAATATTGCGATGATCATTGGGATCTTTGGGTAACAATAAGAGATTCAAGGCATTTTCTAAATCTTCCAGCCTTTGTTTAGCAGGCTTGTATTCATCTTGAGCCAGTGCGCGCATGCTGGGATCCGTGTCTTTTAACAGTTCCTCGACTGCAAGAATCGTATCATAAGCCGCTTGATAGGCTTTAAACTGTTGGACCAAAGGTTCTAGCTCGGCGTATTCCCGAGACAAAGCAATAAAACGCGCATTGTCTTGTATAACAAGGCCTTCACTTAACAAATGTCCCAGTTCTTCATAACGTAAAACCAGGCTATTGAGTTTATTTTGTAGGGATGATTTCATGGTTTAATTCAAATAACTCTTTGATAAAGGTTAATAAATGATTTTCACCGCTCAATCCAGCAACACGCAACCGATGGGTGGGTGCATGCAGAAATTGATTGGTTAAATGATACGCCAAACGTTGTAGTGTTTGTGCAGGATCGTGTCCGCGTTCTAAGCGATCTAAACTATCTGCAAGGAGTTGATCCCGCAATGATTCAAATTTTTCTCTAAAAATAGCCACCGTCTTAAAAGAATCTTGGGCTTGCAACCACTGCATAAAGGCAGTGGCAGCCTCTCTAATCCAGGCTTCGGCACTATTTGCAGCGGCTTGCCTAAGCGCTTGATGCTTGGCTAAGACACCGTGTAAGTCGTCCATACAATATAAATAAACATCTTCGAGATCCGCAACATTGGCATCAATCGTGCGTGGCACACTGAGATCTAGCATAACCATCGGCTTGCGTTTACGTAAGCGCAAAGCCTCTATCATGGGTTCTTTCATCAACAGCGGCACAGGACTACGGGTTGCACTGATAACAATATCGGCTTCTGATAAATGCTGCTTGATCTGTGTCAAGCCAAAACCACGTGCCTTGGTGCGTTCTGCAAAAATCGCTGCGAAAGCCAAAGCCCGCCCTGGCGAACGGTTGGCAACCATGATACTTTTTACACCCATCACACAGAGTTGACGCGCAATAGCCTCTGCCAGTTTTCCAGCCCCGATTAATAAAACTGTGCTTTCTTTTATATTGGAAAAAATAGGCTCGGCTAATTTGGCGGCCAATTGCGCCATCGAAACAGAATGTGTACCGATCGCTGTACGGGTTCGAACCACTTTGGCTACCGAAAAAGCATTTTGAAATAAACGATCTAAATACTTACTGCTGAGGTCAGCTGCCTGTGCCATCGCATAAGCCTGTTTCACCTGACCGATAATTTCGGCTTCTCCGACAATGAGTGAATTTAAACTGCTTGTGACCTGCATGAGATGTTGAACAGCCTCGAAGCCCTCGTAGGCATAGGCCTGTTCTTGCAACAAAGGATTATTCTGTTCCGGGTGACCTATCAGCATATCATTCAGGGTCCTACGATGGGCTGCTTCACAATAAAATTCGGTGCGATTACACGTGGACAGTACCACCACGGCACGCACCACACCGGCCTCTATTAATTTTTGTCCCTGTGCAATGGCTGTATTGGCATCAAAAACCAGCCTGCCGCGCACATCAACCCCTGCGCGTTGATGGTTAATACCCAATGCCATTAAAAACATAAAACCCAAGAACCCTTCAGCTTTCGTTTGACCCGCCGATGAATCGTGAAACAGAACTCACCATGGATCGAAAACAGTGAGCACATTAGGTAACCTTTTTAGAGTATATCTGCTTATCGGCTTCTTGGCGATGATGCCTACCGCTGCAAGTGCAAGCGATGCCCTCTTACCACTGCTTATGGCAACTATTGCAGAAAGCCGAGGCCTCACGCAGATAGCACTCGAACAATATATAAATGTTATACGTCTAACGAAAAATGCCGCGGTTGCGGAACAAAGCACCCTGCTTGCCATCCAACATCAGGATCAAAAAGCAGCACTAGCCCTCTCCACCTTATGGGCACAGTATGATCCCAACAATCTCGATGCACAGGTGGTGGCTTTAGTCCTTCATCTTGAAGCATCGGCGGATCAAGGCATGCCTTATTTAAGCCGCGCCCTTGAAATCAATCCAAAACAAGCAACGGAAAGCTTATATGAGGTTGGCAGCTTACTGTCTGACAATGGCCTACAACACTTACGGACGGCTGCCTTAAAGCTAGCCCGATTAAAACCGCTGGATCCCAGCCTACAATTGATTGCTGCCTTCAGTGCAGCAGCCACGGCTGATATACGACATGCAACGCTTTTTGTGAATCATGCGCTTGCACGTCAACCTGATTTAACAGAGGCTATCTTACTCAAAGCCCGTCTGATTCAGAACGAAGCTGATAGTGAAACAGCTGCCTTGCGATACCTTCAAACACAGGTTGCAGCCTTTCCACGCGATGCAAAATTACGCTTTTTCTATGCCAATACCTTGATGGATCATGCAAAGGTTAATCAAGCTTTTAAGCAATTAGAAACGCTCTCAAAAGACACAACCTATGGCGGTTTTAGTGCTATTTTAAGGGGCGATTATTATCTACAACAGCATCAAACACTCAAAGCGATAAAAGCCTTCGAACAAGCACTGGCTTTTGAGAATGCCAAAACCAGTGCGCAATATATTCTTGGCACCGTTGCAGAACAGCAGCATCAGCTTAAAGAGGCGCTACACTGGTATTTAATGGTGGATGCAGGACCTTACCATATCGCTGCGCGCTTAAGGGTGATCGACCTATTAAAAAAAGAAAAGGCCTTTGAACAAGCGATAGGCTATCTTGAAGAAGCGAATCCTCAAACGCTGGAGGAACAAAAACAATTATTGTTGCAGAAAGTCGAGCTACTACAGCTGAGCGATCAGGTTGAAGAGGCTTTAACCCTCGCCCATAAAATCTTACAAAACCTACCCCATGATGATAGTGTTTTAGAAACACTACAAGGCTTGAATATTCCTTTACAAGCCAGCGATTGATTTCTTCAGAAATTTAACGCTCTCTTTAATGTTATCGCAAATAGCCAATTGATCCTTTTTTTCTTCGATCCCTGCACGTTTTAAGGTTTCGTATGCTTGTTCTTGCACCGCTGATAAAACAACAAAAATATGCTTCTGAAATAAAGACGCTAAGCAGGATTCTAAGGCTACCAAACCACTAATATCTATCGTGGGAACCCCTCGCATATCTAAAATAACGGCTTTTAGGTCGGCACTGTGTTCACGCAAAGTACTCATCGCTTTTTCGGCAGCCCCAAAAAACAAAGGGCCTGAAATAGCATAGATCATCACATGACGTGGTGGACGTTCATGTTTACTGCCTTTAGCCGCCTCTAACAACCAACGTCCGCCCGTAATATTGGCCATGCGTTTCATAAACAAAAGCGCGGCTAAAACCATACCCACACCGACCGCCAAGACCATGTCTAATAAAACAGTTAAACCAAAACAAATGAGTAATACCACCACATCGCTTCGGGTTCCCACCCGTATAATGTGTAGGCAATGTCGATAATCAAAAATATTCCAGGCTGCCATGAATAACAAGGCTGATAAGGCCGCCATCGGTAAATAAGAAAATAAAGGTGCGAAAATCAGAACAACTAACAAGATACACAGACCATGCACGATGGCCGATAAAGGAGAGGTCGCACCCACCCGCACATTGGCCACCGATCGCGATAAAGCACTGGTCGCCGTTAAGGCACCAAACCAGGGTAAGACTAAATTACCAATACCATGTGCGATTAATTCTGCATTGGGATCATGCTTGGTACCACGCATCCCATCTAAAACAACGGCGCACATGAGCGCTTTGATCGCACACAGCATCGCAATGGCAAAAGCCGATCCAAATAAGGCACGGATTAGTTCAAGATTAAACAATTGATCCATGGATAATAAGGCCGGTAATGTTTGGGGGATCCCACCATAGCGTGAGCCAATGGTTTCGAGGCTTAAATCAGGAAAGATCCTTGCTAAGATGACACCTAAAAGGCTACCAAAAACCATGGCAACCAAATGACCCGATACCCGTAATTTTAATCGGGGCCACAGCAACATTAAAGCTAAGGTAAAAAGTCCCACCAGGGTATCGCCTAACCGCCAACTGGGAAAAGCGTGATAAAGTCCAACAACCCGATCTAAGAAATGTTTGGGCTGTACCAGAAGATTCAAACCAAAAAAATCTTTGATCTGTAAAACACAAATCACCACCCCTGTGCCGGCAATAAAACCGGTGGTCACGGGATAAGGGATAAATTCAATCACACGCCCTAAGCGTGCGAGGCCCATAATAAGCAGCATTAAGCCTGCCATCCAACTTGCAACAATAAGGCCTTCTATCCCATACTGGTACACCACGGGATAGATTAAAACAGACAGTTCGGCGACGGGTCCACTAACACTGAGTTGGGATCCGCCGAGTAAGGCAATGAGTGGACCCGCAATAATGGCCCCATAAAGTCCATGTTCGGGGGCTACCCCACAAGCAATGGCCACAGCCATTGTCATAGGAATGGCAAGCATAGAAACGGTGAGGCCGGCGATTAAATCCGAACCTAAATGCGCAGCCGTATAGCCCTGCCGCCAGCGTTCACGCCAAGCGGTCGCCAAAGGAAGCTGCGAAAGAGTGGTTTTTAGCCATGCCATTGTGAGAGATTATAAGCGCCCATCCATAAGAATGGCTATGGATATTTTTAAAAGAGTACGACAACTAGCATAGTAGGAAGATTCTGATGCAACATAAAAGATGCCATAGCGCCCTCTGCAATAGCTCCCTGCGCACTAAAACGTGCTCGCTCCTTGCAACTTCGCTCTGTGCGCTTCGTCGCACCAGTCAAAGAGGGATCTTCTATTTGATGCTCTGCTGTTGCGCGGGTTGCTCTGTCAAAACAAAGACAAAGGCTATTGCTACAACAAGTACAACCTGCACCCATACAACCGCGCTTAGCGCCGCAAAAACCCTGCATTTTAAAGTACTGGGAAAGGCTAGTTTAAGCGATGGTAAGCGTCATGCACAGATTTCGCTACGCTGGCAACAAAGGGGTGAACACTATATCATCAACCTCTATGGCCCTTTGGGGAGTGGTGCCGTGCGTCTTAGTAATACGCATAGCCATCTGCCAGCATCCTCCACCCAGTCTGCGAAGCACTCCAGGTCTGGTCGATCTGTATACTATCAGGACATGAAAGGCGAACTGCGTAGCTACGGCTCTGCCGAAACATTACTGGAGCAAGAATGTGGCTGGAGGCTCCCTATCTCAGGACTCGTATGGTGGCTACGTGGCCTACCCAGACCCGAAGAAACAGCGATCATTGTACGGGATAAGGCAGCGCTCATCACCCAGATAGCACAAGATGGCTGGACTATTCAGTATCTCAGCTATCAATCTATTAAAGGCAAAACCTACCCCCATAAGGTGCACCTAAGCCGCGATAAGCGCCACTTGAAGTTTGTGCTGCGCGACTGGCATATTGACACAGAGACCCAGTCCTGAACATAATGGGCTCCTTTTGGGGCGTCGCCAAGTGGTAAGGCACAGGGTTTTGATCCCTGCATACCTAGGTTCGAATCCTAGCGCCCCAGCCAATCTCTCAACCTTTCCTCTTTTCCTATCCGGATGAATACCGTGCTTGATAGTGCCTTATGGTCTGGTAATGCGCATCCTGCGCTTGCAAAGCGTATGGCGTCCTATTTGGGTTGTCCCCTATGGCCCGTGCCTGTTCAGTCCTTTGCAGATGGCGAAACCGCCATTCAAATTCCGCACCCCCTTAAAACACGATCGCTTGTTATTGCGCAATCACTGTGTGCGCCGGTGAATCACCATCTCATGGAACTTTTATTGATGGTAGATGCAGCCCATCAAACAGGCTGTAAATCTATTTCTATCGTGATACCCTACTGTGCTTATGCCCGACAAGACAGGCATAATCCTGATTTTTATACACCCCTCGCCGCGAAGCTTGTGGCTGATCTTTTGGGAACACGGAACATCGATCGGATCATCACCCTTGATTTACATAGTGCATTATCAGAAACATTTTTTTCTATGCCTTTAACCCATGTTTACAGTACAACTTTATTGGCAGAAAATATTCAGCAAAAAAATCCGTTGATTGTTTCACCCGATCTGGGCGGTTCTGAACGTGCGCAAAGATTGGCCTTCACCTTAAAAACAGACTATATCGTACTGGATAAAAAGGTTTTAAAAAATAATACCCTACACACCATCAAAAACCGTCCCTGTATCATTGTGGACGATATTGTGGATAGCGGAAAAACATTGTGCAACGCGACACATCTTCTCAAAAAACAAGGCGCCTATTCTGTATTTGCTTATGCAACGCATGCCGTACTATCCAATCATGCACTAGAAAATTTACTCCATTCCGATATTGATAAAATTCTATTGACGGACACCTTACCTTTATCGCTTCTTAATCAGCAATATTTAAACAATAATCCCACAAAAGCTTCAAAGCTTAACATTTTAAGTGTAACTCCACTGCTGACAAAGGCCATTAAAAAAAATCTATAAAGCTGCATATACAAGCCATTTTTTATTTGCATGTTTTTAAAAAGGCTGTTAGCATCCCTCGACAATATAAAAAAAATATAAATTTTTAAAATAAAAATAAAAGCATTTGCAACTTTTTAATCTAAAATTGGAGATTGTTATGAAAGAACTTTTTGCCCGAAATACTCAAGAAAAAAACAACGAAGCTTCTAACATCTATTTGATTCAGCGTTTTCAAAGGGCTACAAAATACTACGCCGCTGGAAATATAGATGCAGCCAAAAAATTTTTTGCATTAGCTGCTATCAATAATGCAAAAATGATCCCCGAGGCCGCATACAATCTGGCGATTATTTACAAAAAAGAAGGCACCACAGGAAAAGCCATCCACTATTTTAAAATGGCCTATCAAAAAGACAAATTAAAACAACAATCTGCACACCAATTATATTACCTTTGTAATAAAGAGGGTTTATCCGACGAGGCGGATTTTTGGCTTAAAAGAATTGATCCTTCAAAAATAGCAACAAAAGAAAAAGTCCTCGCGCAAGAAACAGAAGAACCTCAGCTGCCTTCTAAAGAAAATGAGCCTCCTCCTGCCCCTGTTTTTAAACCTTAAAAATGCGCTAAAAAAAGGAAAATCATTCTCGAGAAAGAGCTAACAATCGTTATAAAACTTGCATATACAAGCCATTTTTTATTTGCATGGTTTTAAAACGATTGTTAGCATTCACGAAAGTAAAAGTCGTCATTAGAATAATAAAATAAAAGTATTTACACCGTTTTAAAAAAGTTGGAGATTTTCTATGCCTATGTCCGAATTGTTGAATCGCCAATTAGCACTGATCGATAACACTACAGGCATTAAAAAAGCCATAGGCCAGTATAAACTTGGCCTATGGTATGAACAAGGCATGCATGAACTCAGTGAAAGACCTGATCTTGCCATTATTTGGTACAAAAAAGCCGCAAGAAATGGTCATCTCGAGGCACAAGCCATGCTTCCCAACGCACACTATGAACTTGCTGTGAAGTACCAGTATGGCGCATATGGCGTAACGCAAAATATTAATCGTGCGATATATTCTTATCAATTTGCCTCTAGAAATGGTATATCTGAAGCATCCTATAATCTAGGCTGCATTTATAAAGATAGCGAAGGTTTACCCTTAGAAGAACAAGGTCAAGCCATACAAGAAGCCCTATACTATTTTAAACAAGCTGCGCTTCAAGGCGATAAAGATGCCTTATCCAAAATAGAAGAGATTTACACAGAAGGTCTTGCACAAAGGCCAGAATTCCTTAAACCCCATTCTGTACCCGAAGGTTTTAATCGTCAGAATCGTCGAAAACTGCAAACGGTTACTCGTAAGGATGATGGTACACTTGCTGTCGTGGGCCGAACAACAGTGCCTATTCAAATAGCAGAACCTCAACCCAACGCTGAAACTGCTGTGTTAACACCCGGTTTTGATCATCATCGACAATCAACAAGCCATAACGACACACTAGATAAACCGCATGGATCGAAAACAGCACTTGAGCTCAGTGCGTCCCAAAAAGAAAATAGACAAGAAAATAGACCCTCTGTACCTAGAAAGATCCCCCCTGTTCCCGTTTTCCGAAACTAGCAATATAGGTGTGTATGCAATTGTAATGTTTTATGCTGAACGGTTACCTTGAAGTTTAAAACTGCTCTAAAAATCGCAGGTCGTTTTCGAAAAAGAGTCGAAGGTCGTTAATGCCATATTTGAGCATGCTTAAACGCTCAACACCCATACCAAAGGCATAGCCTGTATAAATAGTCGAATCTAGACCATTTTGTTCTGTAGAACAGTTTTTTAACACGGTGGGATGAACCATGCCACACCCTAGAACTTCTAGCCAGCCACTATGGCTACAAAGTCTACACCCCTCACCTTTGCAAATCGTACATTGTATATCGACTTCCGCCGAAGGTTCTGTAAAAGGAAAATAAGAGGCACGAAAACGTGTCTTGAGATCGGCTTCAAAAAAAGCTCGAAGAAATTTTTGTAAGATAGCTTTTAAATGACCAAAGTGCACCCCCTCATCCACCAATAGCCCCTCTACTTGATGGAACATGGGGGTATGACTTAGATCAAAATCACAGCGATATACTTTACCGGGTACGATCATACGAAAAGGTGGTTTTCCACTGCGCATCGCGCGGATCTGAACCGGTGAGGTATGGGTGCGTAATAAATGACCATCGGGAAAATAAAAGGTATCATGCATGGCACGCGCTGGATGGTGCGCGGGAATGTTCAGCGCTTCGAAATTATGAAAATCATCTTCTATTTCAGGGCCTTGCTCAATACTAAAGCCCTGGCCTCCAAACCAGGCCTCGATAAAAGCTAGCGTCCTTGTAATAGGATGTAGATGACCACGATCCATCCCACGACCGGGTAAGGTTACATCAATAGCAGGCGTTTGATTGGATAAAAAATGCTCTTCTAGGATTTCTTTTTGTTTTTGGATCAGGGTCGTTACATGGCTTTTGAGCGCATTAACTTCCTGACCTCTTTGAGAACGTTCTGCCTCTGGTACAGAACCTAATTGCTTTAAAAGCAGCGTAAGACGCCCCTGCTTTCCCAAAAAATTGATACGAAACTGCTCAAGCGCATCAAGCGATTGACAGAGGCCGATACCATTATCGAGTTCTGCACGAATCTGGTCCAGCTCTGAGTATGACAGGACAGATCTCCTACGCTACTGTTTCACCCCTCATCCGGCCACCTAAGCGCTCTGCGCTTCGGCGTGCACCTTCTCCCGTATACGGGGAGAAGGATATTGCAATCAATCTATGCTGCAACGCCTAGGGCTGTTTTTACTTGATTGGCAATTGATTCAAAGGCTTTTTTATCGAGCACCGCTAAATCGGCCAATACTTTACGATCGATCACAATCGCTGCACGCTTAAGGCCCAACATAAAATGGCTATAGGAAAGCCCATGAATACGTGCCGCAGCATTAATACGCACAATCCATAAACTTCTAAAGGTACGCTTGCGCACTTTTCGATCACGATAAGCATATTGGGATGCTTTAATGACCGCCTGCTTAGCCACGCGATAGACGGAACGACGTGCCGAATAATAGCCTTTAGCTTGTTCTAATACTTTTTTGTGTCTGGCTTTTGCGGTGACACCCCGTTTAACTCTAGACATTGAAAACCCCTTTAAACATGTGGCAACATTTGGTTGATAGAAGCAACGTCGCTGGCGTTCACCATCTGTAAAGAACGCAGGTGACGCATACGCTTACTGCTTTTCTTGGTCAGAATGTGATTACGGTGGGACTGACGATGTTTATAGCCACCACTCCCTGTCTTTTTAAAACGCTTGGCTGCCCCGCGTTTTGTCTTTAATTTCGGCATCTTTAAACTCCACAATACAATTAAACGATAGGGTGTGCTTTACTCTTTTTTCTTCTTCGAAGAAACCACCATGACCAATTGACGCCCTTCCACCCCTCTGGGAAAGAAATCAACCTTGGCATCATCAACCAAATCGGCCCGAATCCTTTCTAACAAACGCATGCCCAAAATATTATGAGCAATTTCACGACCTCTAAAAAAGACCGTAATTTTAACTTTATCGCCTTCTTCCAAAAAGCCACGTAGGTTACGTAATTTAACCTCATAATCGGCTGTATCGGTGCCTGGACGAAACTTGACTTCTTTAACCTTAATCCGTTTTTGTTTCTTTTTAGCAACCGCTTTTTGCTTGCTCTCTTGAAACAGAAACTTTCCATAATCCATAATGCGTGCAACAGGTGGTTCGGCATTGGGCGATATTTCCACTAAGTCCAAGCCCGCTTCTTCGCACATGCGCTTGGCTTCTGAGAGGTCCACAATCCCGACTTGAGAGCCATCTGCCCCAATCAAACGTACCTGACGAATCCCACGGATCTGGCTATTCACACGGTTACGTGTTTCTTTAGGCGTAGAACTAATAATGCACTCCTTCCCTTATATTGATCAAAAGCCTATACCAAACGCTTTTATCGAAGCATGAAGCTCGGCCACAAAAGCCGAAAGAGACTTCGATCCGCGATCGACCCCATCACGCGTGCGCACAGCCAGCATTTGCTGATCTAGCTCCCGATCACCTACCACCAATAGATACGGCACCCGTTGAATGGTATGTTCGCGGATTTTAAAGCCAATCTTCTCATTTCGCAAGTCCAATGCAATACGCAAGCCCCGGTCTTTCAAATCCTCGGCTATTTTACGCGCATAATCGGCCTGTGCATCGGTAATATTCAAAATGACGGCTTGAACAGGTGCTAGCCATAGGGGCAAGTTTCCAGCTGTATGTTCAATCAGTATTCCAATAAATCGCTCTAAGGTGCCCAACAAAGCACGGTGTAACATGACCGGTGCGCGCTTGGAACCATCGGCGGCAATATAATGTGCGCCCAAGCGTTCAGGCATTGAAAAATCAACCTGCATGGTGCCACATTGCCAACTGCGATTTAAACTATCTCGGCAGTGATATTCTAATTTGGGGCCGTAAAAAGCCCCCTCTCCCGGTGCTAACGCCCATGGCATGCCACTTTGTTCAAGGGCATGGCTTAAAGCGGCTTCTGCCTGGTCCCAAACAGCATCCGAACCCACACGTAGCGCAGGGCGCGTGGCTAATCGAATCCGTACATCTTCAAACCCGAATTGGGCATAAATTTTAAACAACAAAGTATTAAAAGCCAGTACTTCGGATAAAATTTGATCCTCGGTACAAAAAATATGGGCATCGTCTTGATTAAAATTTCGAACGCGCATTAAACCGTGCAAAGAACCTGAGGGCTCATAACGATGACAACATCCAAATTCCGCCATGCGTAACGGTAAATCTCGGTAACTTTTAAGACCTTGGTTAAAAATTTGTATATGACCGGGACAATTCATGGGTTTAAGGGCGTAGTCACGCGTGTCGATTTCTGACGTAAACATGTGCTCACGAAATTTTTCCCAATGACCCGATTGCTCCCATAAACTACGATCGAGCAATTGCGGGGTTTTGACTTCTTGATAGCCATTTCTATTTAAAATGTTACGTATATATTGTTCTAAGGCCTGGTAAATACTCCATCCCTTAGGATGCCAAAATACCATACCCGGGGCTTCTTCCTGAAAATGAAACCAATCAAATTTCTTGGCCAATTTACGATGGTCGCGTTTTTCGGCTTCTTCGATGCGGGTTAAATAATCTTGCAGATCTTTTTTATGAGCCCAAGCAGTCCCATAAATGCGTTGTAACATCTTGTTTTTGGAATCACCCCGCCAATAAGCACCGGCCACCTTTAACAACTTAAAGACTTTGATTTTACCGGTACTGGGTACATGGGGACCCCGACAGAGATCGATAAAATCGCCTTGTTGATAGAAGGACAAGGACGCATTTTCGGGTAAATCTTGAATAATCTGAACTTTATAGGATTCGCCCATGCTTTTGAATAAATCGATAGCTTCTGCACGCGACAATATTTTTCGGTATACAGGCAAATCGTTAGCCGCTAATTCAGCCATTTTCTCTTCAATCTTTGCAAAATCGGCCTCAGAAAAAGCCTGATCGACATCAAAATCGTAATAAAATCCATCTTCAATCACCGGACCAATGCTGATTTGCGCTTGGGGAAACAAAGCTTTAAGGGCTTGTGCAAACAAATGCGCACAGGAATGACGAATCACTTCTAAGCCTTCCCTGTCTTTATCGGTGATGATACGAAGGGTAGCGTCTTTTTCTATCACAAAGCTGGTATCGACCGCTTGCCCATCTACCATCGCGGCTAAAGCCGCTTTTGCCAATCCTGGACCAATAGACTCGGCCACCGCTTGTATAGAGAGAGGCCCTGGAAAGGACTTTTGGGTACCATCGGCTAAAGTGACTTTTATCATGTAAATCTTCTTTAAATATTTGGTAGGCACGAGTGGAATCGAACCACCGACCACCACCATGTCAAGGTGATGCTCTACCACTGAGCTACGCGCCTAAAATAGAACCTAATATGGGGGGGAGTTTAGCATGTAAGTCTAAAAGGAGGCAAATAGCGCCCTTTGCTTAGCAAAACGTGATAAATACATGGGTAAAACGTGAAGACCACCTACTTCACCCGATATAACATCCAGGCTCCAATGCCTGCAAACACCATAATAGGCAATAATACAGCGAGAACCGGAGGCACCTGATAGACAATTGCGAGCGGTGCTATAAGATGATTAAGGGTATGAAAGGAAAAGGCCACTAAAATACCGCATACCAACCTAGATCCCATACTCACGCTTCTTAAGGGTCCGAAGACAAAGGACAGTCCTAAAAAGACCATCATAATAATCACAAAGGGTTGAAAAATTTTCGTCCAAAAGGCCAATGTATAATTTTGAACATCTAATTGATGCTTGCTACGATAATGCATGGCACGCCACAAAGCGGGTAGTGATAATCGTTCAGGATGCTTAATCGTAGCTGTTTCTAAAATTTCAGGTTCTACTAAATGCAAAATGGTTTGAGTGGGCACCTCAAAGGTGTGCGTCTTACCCTGCAAGAATCGTGTACCACGCACATCATACAATTCCCACACTTTACCCACGAGGGTAGCACGCTCTGCAAATAAGGCTTCCTCTAAACGATACGCGGTGTCAAATTGGTAGCGCGTCACGCCCGCTAATTCATTGTCATTTTTAACACTTTGAATATGAATAAAAGCTAATCCTTGTTTAACCCATAATCCAGAATGGGTTTGAATGCTTTGCCCCCCACTTAAAGCCGTGGTGCGTTTATGCTCTGCAAAGCGTTCGGAGACAGGCGCCATCCACTCACCCAGTAATAGCATGGCGACCGTGACCCATAAGGCGGCTTGCAGCGTTATTTGGGTAATACGTCGCGTTGAAATACCACTGCTGCGCATAACGACCAGTTCAGAGCGACTGGCCAAAGACCCCAAACCCAATAAAGCACCCACCAGGGCTGCCCAAGGAAATAAACCATAGAGCCGTGTAGGCATGGTTAAACTAAGATAGGTAATCGCATCGATGAGATCATAGTGCCCCCGCCCTACAACCTTTAATTCCTGTACCAAATTGAAAAAATAATCAAAACCTGCGAGCGCTAAGGCGACGACCAAAATGGCTTTGATAAGCTGCTTAATAATATATCGATCGATAATACGCATACAATCGCTTTTACTTTAACGGTTTACGGTCGTGTAACATGACCCCTAAAGCCACGCTTAAAAAGACCCCATGAACCCACCATGATCCAATCGTACTGGATAACGCCCCCGAAGCAACCCACCGTCTACAAATCGTGAATAAGTTATAATACAAAACATACAATATCACAGCGGGCACGAACCGAGAAAAGCGTCCCTGACGGGGATAAACACGGGATAAGGGAATAGCCATCATCGCCAATACGAATACACTCAAAGGGAGCGATAGGCGCCATTGTAATTCTGCAGCCGCTTCGGGATCGCTTAAACGGCGTAAATCTGCACTCTTTATTAAACGCATACTATCGCTGGCTGTTGGCGCTGTCGTCAGATCATTTAAAGCACGTCCATATTCTTCAAAAGCAATCACACTATAATTGGCCTTACCCGGCAAGCCCTGGTAACGATAGCCATTCTTTAAAACCACGTAGACACTCTCTTCGGCTTCCTCCGATGGATTGGCTTGAAACGCGGCTGTTTTAGCCGTAATCAATACCCAAGCATCTTCTTTTTTGCCCTCTGAAAAAACAGGTCGCTCGGTGATAAAAACGCCGCTTAATCCTTCTTTGGATACTTGTTCTAAATAAACAATTGATTGATCATCGTTAATACTCTGAAAGCGCTGAGGCAGCAAGGATCCCATCAGCCCTAAATTTTCACCTTGGCTCAATCGATGTTCTCTGATCAAGCTCACCCGAGGGACTATCCATAAGGTTAAGAAAGCGGTTATCAAAACGCCTACAGCCGCCAAAAGCAGGGTGATCCCCACGATCCGACCTGGGCTAATACCACAGGCACTGAAAATGGCCATCTCGCTATCCGTATACAGGCGCCCATAGGCAAATAGGATCCCCATATACAAGCCAACGGGTATCAAGTAACTCAATAATTCAGGCGTATAAAGCCCTACCATTTCAAACACTAACCCCACGGGCAGCTGGCCACTGGCAGCCTTACCAAGGTAAAGTGAAAAACGATTGCTTAAGAGGATTAAAAATAACAAGCTCGTCACGGTGAGAAAGGCTAGGGCTATTTCTTTAGTTATATATCTAACAATAATGCTCATTATATTTCCAAAAAGTTCCGTTCTAGGAACATTCTTGGGTTATACTACCGCCTTTTAGGGTATCAGACCAGCATTCATGGGAGGCACAATGGACTTTAGCGTTAAAATGAATCTTCCAGCCAAACAATCCAGTGATTGCTTAATCTTAGGTGTTTTTGAAGGATCTAAGCTAAGCGAAGCGGCAGAACGTTTTAACACAGCAAGCCAAGGTATCCTCAGTAAATGCTTAGCCAAGGGAGATCTGGAAGCAACCCTAGGTTCGACCCTGCTTCTACAAGAAGTACCTCATACACAATCCGATCGCATTCTGCTGGTGTGCTGTGGTCCTAAGAAAGAACTGAATGATAAAGAATTTAGAGAATTATTACGTAAAACCGTGTCCGCTTTACACCAAACAGGCATTAAAGAGGCGGTGTGCTTTCTTACTGAGCTCAGCGTTAAAAAACGTGATATCGCCTGGAAGACAAGGCAGATTGTGCAGCTCTTTCTAGAAAGCACCTATCGTTTTGATATTTTCAAAAGCAAAAAAGATAAAGATACCAAGGGTCGACGCCTGAAGCGCGTCTTGCTCATGACTACCAATAAGAGTGAATCACTGAAAGCACAACGGGCGATTATAGAAGCCCAAGCGATTGTAGAAGGTTTGCACTTTGTAAAAGATCTGGGCAATTGCCCACCCAATATTTGCACACCCCGCTATTTAGCCAAAGTAGCCGAACATCTAGCCGCCAGTCATAGTACGATTAGCACGGCCATCTTAGATGAAAAAGAAATAAAAGCTCTAAAAATGGGCGCTTTATTGGCTGTTGGCCAAGGAAGTGTTGAACCCCCTAGGCTTATTACCCTAGAATATCGGGGACGCAATGATAAACAAAAACCGATTGTACTGGTCGGTAAAGGTGTTACCTTTGATACAGGCGGTAATTCACTCAAACCGCCCATGGGCATGATTGGCATGAAATTTGATATGTGTGGGGCTGCCACCGTACTGGGTGTGATTAAAGCCGCTGCCCTTTTAGAATTACCTTTGAATATCGTTGGCGTGATTGCAGCTGCAGAAAATATGCCCGGTGGCTCAGCCACGCGCCCCGATGATATTGTGACCAGCATGTCCGGGATCAGTATTGAAATATTGAATACCGATGCAGAAGGTCGACTGGTATTGTGTGATGCACTCACTTACTGTGAACGCTTTAAACCCGATGTGGTCATTGATATTGCAACGCTCACCAGTGCCTGCGCAGTCGCCTTAGGACAATATGCAAGCGGACTTTTAAGTAATCATGCACCACTGGCCAAAGATTTATTAGAAGCCGGTCAAAATGCGGGCGATCGTTGTTGGGAATTACCGCTTTGGGAAGATTATCAAGAAGCCTTAAACAGTGCCTGCGCCGATATCGCCAATATTGGCACGCCTGCAGAAGCGGGTACTATTTTAGGGGCTTGTTTCTTGCAGCGCTTTGCCAAAGACTATCACTGGGCGCATTTGGATGTTGCAGCGACTGCCTCTAAAGGCAATGCGAAGGATCGCTCAGCCACGGGTAGACCCCTACCACTCTTGATGCAATATTTACTCGATCGTGCGCAGAAAGCAAATAGTTAAGATGTCAGATCCTTCTCCCGGTTTCGGGAGAGGGATAAACCTTTAAATTGGGCATTTTTATGACTCTAGAAAAATCCTACGAGCCTGCCGCCTTAGAAGCGAGTTGTTACCAACGCTGGGAAACGGCTGGTTATTTTAAAGCCTCTGGTTCTGGTACCCCTTACTGTATTATGATCCCCCCGCCCAATGTGACGGGCACCCTGCATATGGGACATGCTTTTCAGCAAACACTGATGGATATTTTAATCCGTTATCACCGTATGAAAGGTGATCAAACCTTCTGGCAGGTGGGCACCGATCATGCAGGCATTGCCACCCAAATGGTAGTCGAACGTCAGTTATTGGCTGCCGGACAATCCAGACAAGCCATGGGTCGAGAGGCTTTTGTCGAAAAAATTTGGGATTGGAAAACAGAATCCGGGGGACAAATCACCCAACAATTGCGACGCATGGGTGCTTCGGTCGATTGGACTAAAGAACGCTTCACGCTAGATGAAGGTTTGTCTGAAGCCGTCAGCAAAGTCTTTATTCAACTGTATGATGAGGGACTTATCTATCGTGGCCAACGTTTAGTCCATTGGGATCCTGTCTTACAAACCGCCGTTTCCGATCTGGAAGTACTGGCAGAGGAAGAAGCCGGAACGCTTTGGCACATTCGGTATTATTTAGATGCCATACCTTCAGATGATGGCACCCCTGCCTCTATCACCGTTGCTACGACACGCCCTGAAACCCTTTTAGGCGATGTCGCTGTCGCTGTCCACCCTGAGGATCCACGTTATAAAGCCTTGATAGGTTGCATGCTGAGGCTACCGCTTTGTGATCGCTTGATTCCTATTATTGCGGATCCGATGGTCGATCCAGATTTTGGCACAGGCTGTGTAAAAATAACCCCTGCACACGATTTTAATGATCATGAGATGGGTAAAAAACATCATTTACCTTCTATTAATATCTTTACAAAAACAGCGACACTCAATGATCAAGTCCCAGAGCCTTATCGAGGCCTTGATCGTTTTGAGGCACGCACACGTATGCTTGCCGATCTGCAAATACAAGGACTGCTGGAAAAGACCGAGCCCCATACCTTGCGAACACCCCGTGGCGATAAAAGTGGTGCTATTCTAGAGCCTTTATTAACCGATCAATGGTTTGTAAAGGTCCAAAGCTTAGCAGAGCCTGCCATTCAAGCCGTAGAAACGGGTCAGATCCGTTTTGTACCCGAGAACTGGTCTAAAACCTACTTTGAATGGATGCATCATATCCAAGACTGGTGTATTAGCCGACAACTCTGGTGGGGTCATCGCATACCCGCTTGGTATGATGCCACGGGAAAGCATTATGTAGGCCAAGACGAAGCCACCGTACGTACCAAATACCAGCTTGATCCAACTTTTCCCTTACGCCAAGATGAAGACGTATTGGATACCTGGTTTTCTTCTGCCCTTTGGCCTTTCTCCACCCTGGGATGGCCAGAAAACACGCCTGATTTACAGACTTTCTATCCTACCCAAGTGTTAGTGACGGGCTTTGATATTATTTTCTTCTGGGTCGCTCGTATGATTATGTTTGGGCTAAAATTTACAGGCTTCGTGCCCTTTCATGAAGTTTATATTCATGGTCTTATTCAAGATCATTTAGGGCAAAAAATGTCCAAAACCAAGGGTAATGGGATTGATCCACTGGATGTCATCGATGGTATTAGCCTGGAAGATCTGCTCAAGAAACGAACCCATGGCTTGATGCAACCGCAATTAGCGATGCAAATTGAAAAAAGCACACGCACTGAATTTCCCAAAGGCATTGCAGCTTATGGCACCGACGCTTTACGTTTTACCTTTGCGGGCTTAGCCACCAGCGCACGCCATATTCGCTTTGATTTGGCGCGCGTTGAAAGCAACAAACATTTTTGTAATAAATTATGGAATGCGGCCCGTTATGTGTTGATGCATACAGAGGGCCTAAACCTTGCATGGACACAGCCTGTAATCACAGATGATGTCTTGTTAGATCCTGTCAATCGCTGGATCGAATCACTTTGGCAAGATCTGAAAAAAACCATTGAAATACAATTAAAAGACTATCGTTTTGATTTGGCGGCCCAAGCACTGTATGGATTTATGTGGAATGAATATTGTGATTGGTATGTGGAATGCAGCAAAGCCCTACTCAATCCCAATACCTATGCCGATCCACAAATCGCCTTAGAAACACGTCGCACCTTGATAAGTATTTTTGAAGAAGCCCTCAGAGTCATGCACCCCTTTATGCCCTATATGACCGAAGCCCTCTGGGAAACCATAGCACCGCTATGCCAGATCCATGCACCCACCATTATGCTACAGCCTTACCCTATGCCGAACACCGATGCTATCGATCAGGAAGCCATCGATGCTATGGATTGGTTAAAAACCGTCATCCTCGCGATTCGTAATATTCGTGGCGAGACACAGATTGCACCCAGCAAAAAAATTGCCTTAATCCTGAGTCAAGGATCGATATGCGATAAAAGCCGGATACAACAATTTGAGCCACTGCTTTATAGTTTGGCAAAAATCGAAACCATCACTTGGGTAGATGCCGAGGCACTTGATAAAAATCAAAGCTATGCCACGGCTATCGTGCATGATTTAGCACTTTTCATACCGCTTGCAGGGCTTGTCGATCAGGCTGCAGAAGATGAGCGACTGGCAAAGCAGCTACAAAAACTTCAAGCAGAGCATGAGAAGCTTTCTCAGAAATTAAGCAATCAGGGCTTTGTAGACAGGGCACCGCCGGCTATCGTGGCACAAGAACAAGCACGCCTAGAAGAGCTCCAAAAGGCTATTGAAAAATTAAAAAACTAATGCTCTCGTGTCTCGCAAAAACGAATATCAGGCCAGCGATCCATCGTTAAATCCAGATTAACCCGATTAGGTGCTAAATAGGCCAGATTGCCACCGCCATCAATGGCCAGATGATCTTTGGCTTTGGCTTCAAAATCGCTCAGCTTTTTAGGATCGCTGCAGCGTACCCAACGTGCTGTACTCACATTAATGGAATCATAAACACAATCCACATTGTATTCATACTGCAAACGATGTGCGACCACATCAAATTGTAAAACGCCTACAGCCCCTAAAATAATGCGATTATTGTAAAGGGGTCTAAAGACTTGGGTGGCACCCTCTTCCGATAGTTCAATCAGACCTTTTTGTAAGGCTTTGGCTTTAAGCGGATCTTTAGGACGCACGGCACGAAAGAGCTCGGGTGCAAAATAAGGGATCCCTATAAATTGTAGGGTTTCACCCTGTGTAAAGGTATCGCCAATCTGAATGGTGCCATGATTATGTAAACCAATAATATCGCCTGGAGAGGCCTCGGCAACCCTATCGCGATCGCCTGCCATAAAGGTGAGAGCCTTGGCAATCTGTACTTCTTTCTTTAAACGCACATGGAATAACTTCATACCTTGACGATATTTACCTGAGCAAATACGTAAAAAAGCGATTCTATCGCGATGGAGCGGATCCATATTCGCCTGTATTTTAAAAACAAAACCACTAAAAGGATCCTCTGTTGGCAAAACAATTCTCGAAGTAGTCGGTCGGGGTGTGGCTTGGGGCGCTAGTTGCACAAAAGCATCTAATAATTCCCGCACACCAAAATTATTCAGTGCTGAGCCAAAGAAAACAGGACTTAAAGCCCCTTTGGAAAAAGCATCCTTATCGAAACCATGGGAAGCACCCTGAACCAGATCTAACTCTGCCCGACATTCGGCGGCACTCTCGGCACCAATGCATTGATCCAGCTCTGGGTTATGGAGTCCCTGAATAATACGTCCACTTTGTATTGTCTGATTATGGCCTGGATCGTATAAACAAATCGTATCCGAATCGATACGATAAATACCTTTAAAACGTCGCCCCATACCAATCGGCCAGGTCATGGGTGCACAGCGAATATGAAGAACTCTCTCAATTTCATCTAAAAGCGCAATGGGATCTTGGCTATCGCGATCCATTTTATTAATAAACGTAATAATAGGCGTATCTCTTAAACGACAAACCTCCATTAATTTAATGGTGCGCTGCTCCACCCCTTTTACCGCATCAATCACCATTAAGGCTGAATCGACTGCGGTTAAGGTTCTATAGGTATCTTCCGAGAAATCTTCATGGCCTGGGGTGTCTAATAGGTTGATCACCCGATCTTTATACGCAAATTGCATGACCGAAGTTGTTACAGAAATACCCCGTTGTTTTTCTAATTCCATCCAATCGGAGGTCGCATGGCGACTTGCTTTTCGGCCTTTAATGGTACCTGCCAATTGAATAGCACCCGAAAAAAGTAATAATTTTTCGGTAATGGTGGTTTTACCGGCATCGGGATGTGAAATAATGGCAAAGGTACAACGACTCATAAGGATGTTCCTAAAGAAGGTACTAAGTTTTTTAACAACGCTAAAATCTGGCTACTATTTGCATCAACAACTGCATGCTCTAAATGATTCAACATAGCTTCTAAGGTTTCCTTGTTTAAATGACTCTCAATTTGTGCCTGAAAAATCTTTTTGTGCGGAGTCGGCACTAAATTTTCATCCGTATAAAATAATTCTTCATAGAGTTTTTCACCAGGTCTTAATCCGATATATTGGATGGGAATATCTTCTAATTTTTTACCGGCCAAACGAATAATTTGCTCTGCCAAAAACCGAATTTTCACAGGCTTTCCCATATCTAATACAAAAATCTCACCACCCTTGCCCAGCGCCAACGCTTGTAAGATAAGTTGACAAGCCTCGGGAATCGTCATAAAAAAACGGGTGATATCAGGATGGGTAACGGTAAGGGGCCCCCCTCTTTCTAGCTGTTGTCTAAAAATAGGTACGACACTGCCAGCCGATCCTAAAACATTGCCAAAACGCACAATAATACACCGGGTACCCTGTGGATCGTTAAAAACCTTTGCAATCATCTCTGAGACGCGCTTGGTCGCACCCATGACATTGGTAGGATTGACTGCTTTATCGGTCGAAACTAACACAAAATGTCGTACCTTATGTAAAACGGCCATCTGGGCTAAGCAGCGTGTCCCCAGAATATTATTGGCCACCGCCTCACGGGGTTGATCTTCGAGCATCGGTACATGTTTATAGGCTGCCGCATGAAAAACAATATCTGGGCATTGATTTCGCATTATCAAGTCTAAGGCTACGCGATCGTTAATATCAATTAAATGTTTTTCAAAAACGAGTGCTGGGAAATGCTGTAATAATTCTTGCTCCAGCATAAATAAATTGTATTCACAGCGCTCAATCAATAATAAATTTTTAGGCTTTAAATGAGCGATCTGACGACATAATTCCGCACCAATTGATCCGCCGGCACCACTCACTAAAACGATTTTATCCACCATCGCTAAACGAATAGCTTCCCAATCTAACTGTACCGGATCGCGTCCTAATAAATCTTCCAAAGAGACTTCTCTTAGGAGATCAATACTCACACGTCCAGCCACAATGTCTTTAAGACCCGGCAGGGTACGAATCGCACAGGTTGTTTTCGCACAATGCTGCATGATAGAACACATAGCCTGTGCAGAGGCTGTAGGGATCGCGATAATAATCAGATTAATTGTGTATTTTTCGGCAATGCTTACGATATCTGCCGTTTTACCCAAAACCCGAACCCCATGGATCTCCCGCCCCTGCTGGGCCTCGTTATCATCGATAAAGGCGATGGGTTTATAACTTTTCTGACCATCCCTTAAGAGATCGCGAACAATTCCTTCACCCGCACTACCCGCACCGATAATTAAAACCCGTTTGGCATCCACACGTTCAAAATGATATTCTTTAAACCAGCGAACACTAAAACGCGCGCCACCGAGAAAAATAGCTAATAACATCGCATACAGTGGTAATACTGCACGTGGAAAAGCTTGAAAAGCCGTGCTGCAATAGATCCACACACCCGAAAAGAAAACCCCTAGGAAAACGGCACGCACAATACGTACCAAATCAGGAATCGATGAAAAACGCCATATACCTCTATAAAGCCCTACATACCAATAGGCTATCATTTGTACCAAAAGCACTCTCAAAAATACGTGGGTACTGCTATCTAAGACTTCTCTTGGAATTTTATCCAGGTTAAACCTTAACCAATACGCCCCAAACCAAGCCCAGGGTACAACACCGATATCGTAAATAATCGCTATCTGACGTTTATAAAGTGAAAGAAATTTTAGGTTTATCTTCATGCTTTATTCTGCGATCCTGATTTCACGATTGACCACATGGGATTTATTTTTTCGACCCAGCCATACAGCGAAGCCACGATGAACAGGGCTAATAAGAAACCCAGCAAGCCTAGACTAGGATAGCGCGTAATACTGTATACAATGCCAGCCAGCACAGCATTCACGACACCTAATCCAAACAAAATACGCACTGTGCTAAAGCCTGCATGGTGCAAGCGCTGATAAGCATGTAGAGAATGCGCTGCCGAAAGCGTCTCACCCTTCAGTAATCGTCGTAAAAGAGTCGCAGTGGCATCAAAACAAAAGACTCCATAGATAATCAGCCAGAGCATCATTGGGATCCCATAGCGTTGATCACCTATGAAGGCAAAGGCTGCTACGGCAAAACCTAGGCAATAACTTCCTGCATCTCCCATAAAAACCTTGGCTTTAGGCCAATTCCATAGCAAAAATCCTGAAACGACACATACCAAGGCCCCGCTTGCCAAGGCCAAACCCCTCACCCCTTGATCCCAAAAGAGCCATGTGCCCATCCCAAACACGCTCATAGCCTCGATCCCGGAAATCCCATCGAGACCATCCATAAAGTTATAGGCGTTAATAGACCAGACTAAGAGGAAGAGGACTATAGCGGGTGCCAGTAAGCCTAAGTAAACGGGGGTATAACTCCAAAGACGCAAAGCACTGCAGTGCCCCAAGAGAGCTATAAAAAGCCCAGCAACCAAACATTGAATAATCAGCCGCTTTACGGCACTCAGGCTATCGCGATCATCCACAAAACCCAGGATAGACACCAAGCACCCCGCAGGTAATAGCAGAAGCAGATCCTCTAGGGATAGATAATGCTGCAGCTTTAAAAACAATAGACTGAAAGACCATAACAGTACAAAAACGATGCCCGCCCCACGAGGGATGGTTGCCTGATGCATCGAACGCTCATTGGGAATATCCAACCATTGATAACGAATCGCATAATCGCGATAAAAATAAACGCC
>JACCDN010567676.1_pt1 | contig 27007 bp, 23 predicted proteins | sample 7441691 | NCBI WGS metagenome assembly JACCDN01 (sample SAMN15323439, study PRJNA562643) | freshwater metagenome | isolation source: river surface water | place: USA:Blue River Watershed | collected 2017-08-16 | reverse complement strand
GCTTTCCTCCTGTTTCGTCCACGACACAGGCAGCTCCTAGAGGCTTTTTCGTCATTTCGATGATGGTCTCTTTCACTTGAGTATGGGGGTAGACACAGGCTACTTTTACTGTAGGGTGCATGGTAGCTCCTACGGTGTGGAGGAGGTTTTTCCCCAGTTGTCCAGCAGGGTGAAAGCGAGAAAAGTCTGTAGACTTAAAGTTTTGCTGATGCATGATAGTTGCAATCAAGGCATCCGCTATAGCTAGGCTCAGGACGACGCTTGTAGAAGGGAGGAGGCCCAAGGGGTCTCCTTCACGGCTGATGCTTGCATCCAAAAAAATATCTGCCTCTTGAGCGAGTATAGACTGCGAATTCCCCACAATCGCAATAATAGGAGAGCCTAATTGCTTTAAAATGGGAATAAGACGCACCAGCTCTGCTGTACTGCCACTTCTAGAGAAGAAGATAGTAGGGTCGCCTGGATGATACCCTCCCAAATCCCCATGCAGGGCCTCTATCGGGTTTAAGAAAAACGCAGGTTTTCCAATACTACAGAAGGACGCCGCCGTCTTCTTAGCCACATAGCCAGACTTTCCTAGGCCGCAGATCAAAATCTTTCCCTTATGCTCCGATAAAAGGTCTACTGCCTCTAGAAATGAAAAATTCAAGCGTCTGCATCCCTCTTCCAAGGCGTGGATACTGGCTTGTATGCTATTTTTTGCTATATGGAGGCTAGTCTCAGCGGTGTTTACCGGTTGAGGATGAAAATCAGAGGAAAAGGACATAAAGTTTCGTTCCTAGATTGGAATCTAGAATCTATTTTGGCAAAGCTTTATTTTCACTAGACCTCTTGCGGACCTACGTATTATCTTGGTTGGCCTGCCGGGCGTCTCCCTACGCTCTTCAGGCTTCACTTTAAAAGCTACGCCCGAACATGTCGAGCTTCGGGAGACAAGTAGCTCGTCGTGTCGGGCGTAGCTCGCCGAGCGAAGCCCGAAGCCTGGTTTCTGGGCGAGGCCAAATAAATGAGGAACCGGCCTGTCCCCCGAAGCTTGTAGAGCGTAGGGGGAAGTGTACAAAAGCGTAATAAAGGATTCCGAGCTTATTTTTGACGAACTTAAGACACAAAAGACAAGGGTTATGCAAGAGGTCTACTGAAGGGTACCGGCTAAACAATTAGGCAAACGTCTGCTCTAGCCTCATCAAGTCTTCTAGCGTATCTATCCCTTGGGGTCGTTTATCCGTAAGGATAGCCTCTAGTTTGTAGCCATGGTCTAGAAAGCGTAGCTGTTCTAGCTTTTCTGCGTCTTCTAGAGGGCTTGGAGGAATGCTGGCAAAGCTTTCTAGCACTGCCCTTTTATAGCAATAAACGCCAATATGGCCATAAAAAGAAGCATGGTTTAGCCATTCTTGCACCTCACGATCCCGTACATAAGGTATGGGGCTTCTTGAAAAATAAAGGGCCTGGTTTCCTTTGTCTAAGACAGTTTTAACGATATTTGGATTTAGCACATCTTCTATACTTCGCAGAGGACACACCGCAGTCAGGATAGCTGCCTTCGATTGTTTTGCCTGAGAGACGATCCTATCTAAAAGCACCGGGTCTATCAAGGGTTCATCCCCTTGGACGTTGAGAATGATATCTCCTTTTAGAGAAGAAACCAGGCTCGCTATCCTTTCTAGGCCAGAATTGTGCCTAGGGCTAGTCATCACGGCCTTTCCTCCCCAGCTTTTTACAGCCGTATACAGCCTTTCATCGTCTACAGCTACCAGAACTTCGTCAGCCAGTTTCATCTTTTTCACAGCTTCCAAAGTATGCCATAATACAGGTCTGCCTGCTAAAAGGGCTAAGAGCTTCGCTGGAAATCGGCTAGACCCGTAGCGGGCCGGAATGACTACAGAGATTTTCATAAGCACCCTACCTAGCAATCTTATTCTGTTAGCGGCTCTGACTGAATCGCTGGCTGATTCTCCGGGCTTATAGCTCCAGCCAGGCCTTGCACAGCCCCGCCTAAGGCTTGTAAAGTCTTGACTCCTAGATTTGTAACACCTTCCCCTAGGCCTTTGACATCTATCGTTTTCTTAATAAGAATCTGACCCAGGAGGGAAATCCCCCGCTTAGTCAGTTCTGCTGTTAGGGGACGTGTCACCTCATTGAGGGTATCTTGGGTGATATGGGTGTGCTCTTCAGATATGGTCCAGTTAGAGTCTGCCCGGACAAGGTCTTTGGAGCCTTTGCTAACCAAGGCAGTTAAAGAGTGAATTTCTATTAATAGGTGCTTGATGATAAAAGCTTTTTTAGGTTTTTCACTTTTGGCCATCTGGGTTTGCTTGGGTTCAGTAGAAGTCTGAGGTGTAGATTCTGAGTTTTTACGACTGTCTTCGATCCCAAAAGACTGCTTTAGCCTTTGGATAAAGACTTCTAGATTATTTTCTTTTTTTTCATTTTCTACAAAGGCCACGTTTTGAATGTTTAAAATCAGGTCTTCTATGACGATTTCCTTCTTAAATAAACTCAGCGGATTCAGGTCTATTTTGAGTTCATTCAGGTGGATAAAGTCGCTCAAAGGGAAGGAAGCATCATTTTTTAGTTTCACATCACGTAGCTGTATAAACCCTCGAAATAAGCGAATATCTACGTTTCCAAAATCCATAGTATACTGCGTTCTGGATTTAACTTGGGAGCTGATAAATAAGGGTACCAAGACCCCTGGTAAAAACATCAGCAACAAAATAAGAGCTATGCCTAAGAATAGAAGGATGCGTAAAGATCGAGTCATTTCCATAAATAAGAGTGGTTGAAGGTTAAGATGTAAATTGATCTGTTAGTAAGACCGTGGTGGGAACAAGCGCTTTAAAAGCAAAGTGTTGAGAGTAGGGCAGTAAAATGGTTTGGCCGGTACAAAGGTCTCTTGGGTCTTGCTGATCAGTTCCAATCAGCTGTAGCTGTCCTCTAATAATAGACAGCAAGATCGCTCCTTCACCGATACTGGTCTTTAGGGGGAGGCTATCTGGGTTTAGGTCGTACTTTCGTATTCGAAATGCGGGGCACTGAGCTAAGAGCTGATAGCCAGGCGAATAAGGAATGGGCTTGGGCTCACAGTCTTTAAATTGAATAGATCGGAGGGATTGCTCTCTATGCAGAGCCCGTGGTTTGCCATCTAGATCTAGCCGGCCCCAGTCATACACGCGGTAAGTCGTATCAGAATTTTCCTGGATTTCTAAGATCAGGTTTCCTGCATCAATAGCGTGTAAGCGCCCGCTGGGTACAAAAAAAGAGTCTCCTCGTTTTACGCAAATAGTATGCAGATACTCCTCTACCTTGTGGTCTTCTAGGGCTTTTTCAAAGCTTTTTTTATCTATGCCTTTTTTTAATCCCGCGAAGAGAGAGGCATTCTGCAGGCATTCGGCAATATACCAGTTCTCACACTTGGGTTCGCCGCCTAGTTCTTGAGCAAGGGCTTTAGGGGGGTGTACTTGGAGGCTCAGGCGTTCTTGACAGTCCAGCCACTTGACAAGCAAAGGGAAGCGCTTGTTTGTAGGCCAATGAGGGCCGATGATGTCTTCGGCATGGAGTTCGATGAGTTTTCTTAAGGATAGGCCCTGATACAAGCCTGATTTTACAATCGACTGGGAGTCTTCCCTATCTACTACATCCCAGCTTTCTCCTAATTTTTGCTGAGAAGGGAGACTGCGTCCCAGGTGATATTGAAAGTTGCGCCCCCCCCATACCCTTTCCTTATAAATGGGAATAAAAGATAAGTAAGATAGGTAAGACATGTCATAGAAAAGCATGTAGGGCTTCAGACCTACAGTAAAGCCTATTTTGCAGTATCCCGTAAGGAAAGCAAGATCGTTTGGCTGAATACATAGAGCCCTTCTAGAAGTATTTGCTAAAAGTTTTGACATTCTCCTACTGCTTTACCCATACTGACGGCTGAAAACCTCTAATGTTTTTAGCCAGACGTCCTGTGAGGCTCTTTTTTTATGCCACATACCCAAGCTTGCTCTACTGCTCTTTCTAGGCGTACGTATCACTATGATTGCTTAAGGGGGCTTTTTCAAGGCCTTTTGGATGCTGCGTGGATGACTTTTTTAGTCTTGATTGCTATTCGCTGCTTTAATGCTTCAGCAACCATCAAAGCCTGTATTGTCAGCGCTGGCTTTTGGGGCTATTTTTGTAATCCTATTATGATGGCCTTTGCCAAGCGTACAGGCCTGAAAAATAGTACTTTAGCTGGTATATATTATATCTTAAGCGGTGTTTTAATGTTGTTAGCAGCTAGTACGAGTTCTCTATGGGTATATACTGCTTTGGCTATAGCGTGGCAATTTGTCAGCTGCCAAGTCGGTCCTGTTATGGTTCAAACCTATGCGGAAAACTATGAAAAGCACGAGCGAGGACAGCGTTGCTCTACCACTTTTTTGTTTGCATCGATTTTAGGCTCTATCTTTTCCTATATGGGAGGAAGGCTATTAGATAGTCACCTCAGTTACTACGCGTGGATCCTCCTCATCATTGGCTTAGGGTCTTTCATGGCAGCATTTTTTGTGATGAAGATACCCTCTAGCCGTTTGAAAGTACAAGCTTCAGGGAAAATTTGGCAGCATCTTAGCCTGTTTTGGAAGGATAAGCTCTTTGGATGGATCTCTCTTGCCTGGACCTTAATGAGCTTGGGTCAGTGGATGATCTCTCCTCTGCGGATAGAATATATGGCGAACCCTATCTATGGGTGCTCTGCTAGCAATAAAGAAATAGCGATTATTACTTTTATTATTCCTGCGATCAGTCAAATTATCAGCCTGAAAATCTGGGGCTACGCTTTTGATAAGGTAAACTTCATCTTCTTGCGTATCATGATCAACCTCTGTGCACTCTTAGGTATATTGCTTTTCTTTCACAGTGTAGATCTATACTTTTTAGGTCTGGCGACGGCTCTCATGGGCTTTTCCAGTGGTGGCAGCATGCTCACTTCTAATATATGGGTGACGAAAATAGCCCATAAAGACCAAGTGTCTTCCTATATGAGCGCCCATGTTTGGGTATCTGGTCTGCGGGGTTTATTGGCCCCTTTTTTGGGCTTTTTTTTCTTGGCCAGAAGTAGCCCCCAGACTGTTAGCTATGGAGTCACCGGTATTGGCCTTCTATCTATTGCCATGTTTTTTTTGGCAAAAAGCCATGAACGCATGCAGGCCTAAGGTTCATTAGAGCTAATGAAGAGCTTAATCTTAGAGTGTTCAGCTCCAATGAGCATTTGGGCACGTTTCAGGGCTTCACGGGTAGACCAGTTAGGATTGGGGCTAACATAGGAAAAGAAATTTTCCTCTCCGAGGTGGGCTATGAGGCCAGAGTTTCTGAAGATAACTTCGATTTCTGGCAAAACATCACAGATGATGATTTCTCGTTTTTTCTCTCTAGCAAAGTCTAGGAGTTCTTTGATAGCAATAATGGTGCTGGCATCTAGGTGGTGAGCATTACGCAAACGAAGAATGACTGCCTTGAGATTGGGCTCTTCAAGGATCAGAAAGGTTTGGTCCAAAAAGATGTCTGCTGCCCCAAAGAAAAGATCTCCTTCTACATGTACGATAGAAATTTCAGGTGTTGGTTTTTCTTTTAGGGACCTCTCACAGAGCTCTCCACTATCATTAAAATCATATTCTAGGAGCTGAGGAACGCTGACTTTTTTTAGGAAAAAAATCAGAGAAATGGCAGATCCTATATAAATAGAGCTTTCTAGGTTAATCACTAGGCCAAGAAAAAATGTCAAAAAGAACACCACAGCATCTCCCAGCGTAGAACTAATAAGCATTTTTATCATATCGACCCGAATCAAAGGAACTGAGACGAGGATAATCAGCACCGAAAGTGTAGGCTTGGGGATGTACTGCAAATAAGGACTCAATACTAAAAACCCAAACCATAAGAGTAGGCCACTTGTAACGCTAGATAGAACGGTTCTTGCTCCAGCCACAATATTCAGCTGCGAGCGCATCAAAGAGCCAGATACCACCATCCCAGAGCTAATCGCGCTCGTAAGATTTGCTAGTCCCATACTGAGCATTTGTTGGTTCAGGTCTGGCCTGCCAGAGCTTTGGCTCGCCAAAGTTTTTGCAATATTGGCGCTATCTAGAGCAATGACTAATGCCAAAGCAATAGCGGGTTGCCCCAGCATACGTATCATATCCCAGTCCCATACAGGCCAGGTGAGAGACCAGCCACTTAAAGATGCCGCTTCAGCCATTTGAAAATGAGCTCCAAGATAAGTCATACCCTTTCCAATAATAGCCATAATCAGCAAAGCAGTCCCCACCAGGGGAAGCCGAGGCGCGTGGCGTTTTAGACTAAAATAGACTCCAGCTGTCATCAAACTTAGCAGAATAGTGGGTAGGTGAGCATTGGGCAGGTGTAGGCATGTCATTTGCAACATTTCCATAAAAGTAGAAGCTTTGGGAATCTTGCAGCCTAAGGCTACACCAAATTGACTGAGGATGATGAGAAGGACGACGGCCGTCAGATAGGCTACGGTAACACTCCTCGATACATAGCGCGAAAGCCCCGAAAGACCAAAAAATGCTCCTAGAATGAGTAAAATCCCGACCATCGTGACTAAGATAGGTAAAGCAAACAGCGCTTGGTCTGGACTAAAATTAAGCGAGAGGAAGGTACTGAGGGTGAGTAACGATGTAGCTGTCGTCGGTCCCATCATCATCATCAGATGCTTGCTAGCAAAGATGGGAGATACAAAAGATGCGATTACGGTACTATAAAGACCAAACTGTATGGGCAGATTGGCCATCATGCCGTAAGCCATGCTTTGAGGGAAGTCGATAAAAAAGGTATTAAACGCAGACTTGATATCCCCTTTGGCTTTTTCCCAAGAATAGTACCTAAGCGTGTGCCAAAGAGGGAAAAAGCTTAAACGGCTGAATACTTGTTCTCGCTTGGTGTCTATAGAAGGCCTAGCCCCCTCTTTATTGGTGTGTGTGCCCCTCACAGTCTGTCATTATAGTGGTTAAATATAAGGGGTAACTTTAACTGATTTTATATTGATTTTCAAACTACTTTTCACTCAAGATGCATTATTTTTGGTTTTGGGCGAGAGCCTATTCACAGAGCTGAGTAAAGCCTCCTGGAGATAGCGGGCCCAATGCTCTGGGGGCAGGGCTGCTTTTAGTGTATGGTAAAGCTCCCGGCTGATCCATGCATCCGTTGCTGCGTAAATCATTTGAGGGACAGAGAGTACAGGTTGGGCCCAGTTAGAGGTTTGGGCGCTTTTAGAGATTCTTAAGCCTAGAAAAATACCAGCCAAGTTTCTCAGGCCTGTGTAAGTAGTATGGGTATGCCGGCTCAGTAAAGACAGCTCTAGAAAGCCTTTAGGTGTAAAGGGATATAATGCCTGTAGCTGTTTAAGATCATCTTGAATAGCCACCCCTACCTTGAGAATAGAGGGGTTTTCTAAAATAGGTTGAAGCTTAGGTAAAAAGCCTTTGCTTTGGGCAGGAAAGAGATAGACTGCGTTTTGTGAGGCAAGTTGTAGAAGTGAGGGTAGGTAGCGCTCGCCTCGTTTAAAGGCAGGACGGCTTTCAGTATCAAAGCCTAAGATACTTTCTTTTTCAAGAACTAGTAAAACCCTTTCTAGTAAAGCGAGACTTTTTATAAGGTAAATAGGGCCTTGGTACTTGCCTAAAGGTAAGCTGTGCAAAACACTTTTAACAGTATGCATGAAAAATAGGCATAAAAATGATAAGAAAAACTCACTTTATAGGATTGAAGATTGAACTCAAGCCTCGAGTCTGCTATTTTAATTTTCTTTCCTGTGAGCACAGGACTCGGCTTAGATTGGCAAGGTTTTGGATATTTTTAGGGCCTACCTAGAATGTATTGCTATTTCAAAAGATTTTGTTTTTATCAGGTGAGGCACTAAATTTTTGTTTCCTTTTGCCGATCCTTCACCTATACTCACCTTTTCTGATTAAAAATTACCCGCTAACCTTAAATATTCATACAGCTCATGTCTCTAGATCTATTAAAATCTCTGGTTAAAGAATTAGGCCAAGTTATACAGCTGCCAGACTTAGCTCCTGATGAAGATGGCTACTGTTGCCTATCTTTTGATGAAAAGATTACGGTCCATATCCAGCTAGACAAAGATACCAACAATCTCACTTTCTTTACTGAAATAGGAAGCATAGAAGATGCTCACAAGCTTTATATATATGAGCAGCTTTTAGAGGCTAATGTTTTTTGGCTAGGTACGCATGGAGCAACCTTAGGGGTGAATACTACTACCATGATGGCGAACCTAGGATATCAAGAGCCCATACAAAATTTGGACTTTCAGCGTTTTCAGCAGCTCTTAGAAGGCTTTGTGAATACTGCAGAGTCCTGGATAGATAAGCTGCCTGAGGTTCATATTGAAGCTAGTAAGCAGGGCCAAGGGGCTGCTGCAGAAGTGCACTCTATGCCGACAAGTGAGGATAGCGGCTTTATTCCTGTTTAAGATAAAATAGGGTATCCCATTAGTGGCTCCGTAGGCCTTTATTGGACCTCTTACGGACCTACGTGTTATCTTGCTTGGATCTTTTTAGATTTTAATGTTTTTTGTTCTTAAATTTTAAGAAGAGGTGTGCCTTTCTCCTGCAATAGGAGGGATTGATTTTTTGTTTTTACCCCTAAATGAAAAAGCAATGAACGCTCAGGTTCATTGCTTTTTAAAACCTTCTAACTGATATATAAATAGCTTTGTTTTTCAGGAATGAACAAGAAACCCGAGTCGAGAGCTTTAGGGTTTATCTACTAGGGTGCTAGGAGTTTGCCGATCGGAAAGAGACGGATCACTTTCTCCATAAAAAATGATCTGATAGTTTTGGATATTAAAACCTGGTATTTTAGGTAATTCAATTTGCACATTCTGATTCCCATGGAAAACTCGGTTAGTTTTCTTACACATGATAAGAGCTGAATTTTCCGCCTTGGTACGAGGCAGGTCGTAGCGTGGAGGCTCGCCTGGGAGGTTAATCGTTTCAAGGATACCTTGGTCTAACATATTTTTGATGTTACGGTATACGGTTGCAATACCGAGGTTTCCTACTTCTTTACTGGCAATATCTAGAACTTCTTTGGGGCCTAAGGGACGGTTTGCTGTTTCAAAAGCTTTGCGAATAGCATGCCTTTGTTTGGTTTCTCTTGGATTTGCTTTAGACATAGTTGATGTATGAAGGATGGTTTGGTTGTCATGTAAGCTCAGGGTGCCCTACGTTCGAGTAATGCTGGTTTGTCAAGAAAGGACTAACTTTTTATCAGAAAGCTAAGCTTCCAGACTCAACCAGTCTGTCCTCAGTACGGATTGAACACTATTTTTAGTAATAGGCAAGTTTTTCTTTTAAATAAATCTCTATTTACCTATAGGAGAGGTAGCTTTTATTAGAAGAACTAGCCAAGGTTTTGGCTCTAGGCTATTTCTGACCTCCAGCAGCCTGATATTTAAAAAGAAAAATCAAAAAAAGAATCCCATCCCCTATATATAAAGGGGGTGAAACTGTTTATGGGATTGAAAATTTTCCCGCCCAAGACAGTCCTGTTTATATTTCTTCAAATTTCCTTTTAAAAAGATCTTCCAATTCTTCTAGGAGGGCTTTTGCTTGCGGGCCAGTTACTTTTATTTGTAGCTTGGTGTTGCAACCTGCTGCTAGCATCATGATTCCCATGATGCTCTTACCATTTGCTGTTTCATCATCCTTCAGTATGAGGACTTCTGTATCGCTATATTTGTTGGTGATTTTTACAATCATAGCAGCTGGCCTTGCGTGTATTCCCATCTTGTTGGTTACACGTAAAACTTTCGTCAAACACTCTGTTTGGGCTTGATTTTCAGTAAGGTGCATTGTTTTGTTTTGTGTGATGGTTGTGTTAGAAAAAACAGTATTGTAAGAAGATGTTCTCTTTTGACAATCTTTAAAACACCCAACTTTGTGAAATTTTTTCTGCTAATCGTTGGTAGATCTAGGTTTCTATCGCTCATCATTCTAAAACTGGAGAGGTACTGAGGTTATTGTAATGCCTAGGCAACCCCTAAGGTTTTTCAATAGACTTCTTGAAAAGCCATGTTTTAGGGTTGTCTTGGGCTATGGGATTATAGTATCATCGTCTCTGATTTCATTTTTTTTAATTATTTTTGATTTTTTATGCGTGATTCTCATTCCCAGCCTCTCTTACCCAAATGGCCTTTTTATGTCAGTAATAGTATTTTAGTCTTTTTTGCCATTTTTCTTGCTTTTCGTGCCAGGGAAAATCTTTCCGCCACCCATATTTTTTGGTGTATTTGCAGTGTGTTTTTAGGGGCTATACTCTTTGTCTATCCTTTTCTCCAAGAATTTAAGGCCTACGTTAGCTTGCAAAAAACTAAAAATACAGCCCTTACTAAAGAACAAGCTCAAAGATTAGAACATACGCTCTATCAGCTTCAGGAGATAAGAGAAGGCATTTTAGGCAACCATCATAAGCAGTCTCTAGATCAAGCACTGATTACGAGTACGCTTCAGTCCCTCGAAGAACGCTTGACTACAGTCCTCGATAAGAAACAGAATGAGCCTTCCGTAGATCCTGAAAAAAATTCTTTAGACAGCCTGGAGCTCAAGCTAAACTCTCTCCTAGATATACTTTCTGCTGGTAATGCTTCCACTGAATCTTCTCTGAAGGAGCCTGAGGGGAGGGCACATCGTGTTCATAATGAAGGTCTCGCCTCAGAATCAAATGGACCTATTCCCAGTTTTTTAACCAAGGCCGTCCCTGATGCTGTCCCCCCATTTTTTAGGACGCATACTGCTGGGCCTAGCCTTGAAGGCTTAGAAATGCCTTCTCTTAGCCCTTTGGATGAAACAATCCAATCCCTCTACCCAAAACCTGAAGAAGAACACAGCCAAAGGAGTTTCTTTTCTGAATCAACCGAGAACCTTTCTTCAACAATAGATAATGCGTTTGCCTTTGATTTTGATAACCTTGTTCCTCAAAATTTATTTAGCGCTCGGGACTCGATCTTAGATTTGAATGTTGATGAGAAGCTCGTTTCTTCCTTTGATACAGACGCTTCTAACCTAGATAGTCATTTATCATCTCCTCTTGCTGTAGAAGAAGCCAAACAGCCTATAGCAGAAGCCTCGGTAGCAGTGCTTGAATGTCACCTCGATAAAGAACAGACTTACAATCCCGCTCAGGGAACGGCTCTGATCGTCCATGCGAACTTAGGCATAGGCAAAAAGCCCTATATTCGCGGCCAGGGCCCAGGCTTAAATTGGACTTATGGATCCCCTATGGCTTTTATAGAGATGGGCAAGTGGCAGTGGACTGCCCCAGACTCTTCCCAGCCTATCATCTGCCGTATTTATAAAAACGATGAGGTGCCTGCAGAAGGAGAGGTACTCTGCTTGCAGCCAGGAGAGCAAGTCGAGCTCAGCCCCGTATTTCGAGGATAAGCCCAGGACAGCTCTCCTCTTTAGATTGAGCTTGCTTCTATTCAGAATCTCAGGTAGAATTTAAAAACTATATACTTCATTGAAGGATGTATCTCCTTGAAGATGAAGTTTAGAAAAACACAAACCCTACTCGTTATTATGAATAAACCCCTTAAAAAGTTGTTGTTTATGCTGAGCCTCGGAACTTCTGTCATGGTTTCCCAGGGCCTTTTTGCTGGCTGTGGAGATAAGCCCTGTTGTGATAAAGAAGCAAAAACAGACCAGTGTAAGGATAAAGAAGCCAAGAAGGACGCAGCTGGGCCTGAGCATCACGCTGAATAAGCCTTCTATCTTCGGCATAGTATTCACTAGACCTCTTGAGGACCTACGTATTATCTTGGTCCGCAAGAGGTCTAATCATGCATTGGAAGCTTCCAATCATGCATACCAAGATCTTGCGAAGGGCGAGTTGGTGTTTCCTAGGCTCTATTTAGCTTGAATATTCCGGTTGTTTGTATACAGAATCAGTATTGAAACAATGTCAATGAAGTCTATACTACCAGCGCTTCTAAAGCTACAAAAGCACCCTGGACTGAATGGCCAGATTATGAGATTTTTAATCGTAGGCGGTGTCGCCACGCTGATAGATCTGTTGTTTTATGTGTTTTTTATGTCTTACTGTGAATTGGACGCCTCCTGGGCAAAGCGTTTTAGCTTTGTTTTAGGCTCTTTTTGGGCTTTTTTTATGCATAAAATCTATACGTTTCAGCAGAGCACTTTTTCAAAAAAGCAGCCTTTTTTATTTATACTAGTCTATAGTATAGGCTGGTGGGTCAATAGCGTTGGGCATGACTTTGCCTTACAGGTTTTAGGTCTAAAATCTATAGCCTATTTACTAGGAACGGCCCTATCTACTGTTTGTAACTTTATCCTACAAAAATACGGTGTGTTTCAAGATTTTAGGCAACCGAAAGGCCATGACAGAGCCAGACACTAGCCTATATATCCTAACGGGGCCTACAGCTTCTGGCAAAACCCAAGCTGCCCTCGATTGGGCTGAAAAACACGGGGCAGAGATCATTTCCTGTGATGCTTTTTTAGTCTATCGTGGTATGGATATTGGTACAGCTAAGCCTAGTAAAGAAGAGCTCGCAAGAGTGCCTCATCATCTCGTGGATTGTTTGTCTTTGAACGAACATTTTAACGTACAAGCGTATATTGAAAGGGTACAAGCTTTGCTCCCATCTATCTTTGAGCGAGGCAATAAGGCGCTCATCACGGGAGGTAGCGCCTTCTATGTCAAAAGTTTTTTTGCCCCTGTTAGCGCTATGCAAAAGGAAGACCCTGCCGTTCGCCAAAAAGTAGCCGCTATTCTTGAAAATAAGGGAATAGACGGAGTCCTCAGCGAACTGTATGCTCGAAATCCGAAGGGTCTAGGGACTTTAGATATAGCTAACCCCCGCAGACTCACTCGGGCTCTAGAGCGCTGTATGCTCTCTGGACAAACGCTTCTAGAGCTAGCGGAAGATTTTTCTAGAGCGCTGAGCCCTTTTAAGGCCTTTAATAAGAAGCTGCGTATCCTGACTCCCCTTCCAGAACAGTTACAGTTTAGTATTGTTCAGCGTGTAGAAACTATGTTTCAAAAGGGCCTCTTAGACGAAGTCAAAGCCTTGAGCGCTCTTGGCTTAAGGGAAAACCCTATAGCCTCTCAAGCCATCGGGTATAAAGAGGTGCTCCAGTGGTTAAGCGAAGGGGAAGTCTCTTCTTTAGCGAGCTTAAAAAGCCTTATTATTAAAAACACCTCTAGGCTTGCAAAAAAACAATACACTTGGATCCGTCAGTTTTTTAGCCGCTTATCTGTCCCTGAATTTTAGCGGGATTTCAGCGGGGTTAGAACAGTCTTGATTGAATTGCTTTTAGTATAGGTCTCTCTTCGTTCTTGTTTTTCTAACCTGCTTCCATGCTGTTAAGGGCCTATAGCTAGTGATGCAGACGAGTCTAGGACGAAGTGAACGAAGTATTATTTGCGTGTAGGTAGCCCTCGGCTCACCCAGTCAGTTAGGCTACTTTGTAGCCTAGAAAACGTCACTAAAGTCTCTATTTGTTGATAGGCTAGGCGCCATTCTGGGCTATCTTGTGTGCAGGAGGGGCTAAGTCTTTTATTCACATATACCCATATAGCCTCTTGATCTTGAAAAATGGGAGAAGAAATCTCTCCTTCTTTTAGTTTACGGATCTGAGACGCAATACTCAATCCAAGGCCTGCCGGGGGGGAGCTGAGCTTAAATGGGCTAAGTTCTTTGTATTCAAGACCTAAGGCTTGTGCTTTATCCTTAAAATTTTCCGCAGTCAGCACCGTCTCTAGCTGGGTTGCGACCGCTGTTATTTTAGCTTCAAAGGCAAGTCTATCCATCTGGGCCTGATAGTCTTTAGCTACTTGGCTCTTCACTGCATTAAAAGATAATTGTTTTGGGGGTGAAATTTCGTCTAAAAATAAAACATATACCCGTTCCCCTACCCTGAGGGGAGCAGTGTAGTAGGTGGTTTCATCCAGGTTAAAGATTTCTTCTAGAATGTCTTTAGGGAAAAGGCTGTTTTCGGGGGGGGTGTCTAAAGGAAAGGGCTGTAATTTGAGAAGTGAAAGCTGTTTTTCCTGTAGCACCTTGTGAAAGGCTTCACTATTATAGCTGATGGATTTTTCATAGAGCTCATAGACCAATCCATGCGCTTTTTCTTCTCCTTTTTCAGGCTCTACCTCTTCCATACAGACATAGCCTATGGATATCTGTGGCTGGGTGCGATAAGTTGAGAGATTTGATTTATAGAATTTTTCTAAATCATCCGTATTGACTGTTGGCTGTGGGTCATTGCTGGTATTGGGTTTTAGTTTTGCAACAGATATACTCCATAGGCCATGAAATTGATTCAAGTAGTTTTCTACTTCTATGGTTTGCACATAGCTAGGACCCGTCAAGAGATTTTCTATCCCTTGAAGTCTACAATCATCTTGCAGGATTTGATATGCTAAACTTCCCCCCAATTGAGACTCTATTTCGTGTTGAAATTCCTGATAGAGACCCGCATTAAAGCTACCATCTTCTTGCTTAAATAGAGGGAGAGTTGCGATAAAAGCTTTCAGACCTGCTTCATCTGGCTCAGGAATACCTAAGGTGTCTGCTAGGTATAAGAGGCTGGCCCTGGCAAATCCAAGATCTTGTAGGTCTTTTTCATTTCTTAGGGTCTGCCCTGTATGTAGGTAGAGGCTCAGGCCAGCTCCTTCAAAGATGCGTTTTTGCGTTTTAGGCTCATAAAGGTTAAAACTATAAAAATTAAAGGTGGGTTGCTTTTTCCCTAGGCCAGATGCACTACTATAGGCGAAGATAAACGATACAGAAATAACAACCAAGAGTATAGCTAAGAGCCATTTATAATGTTTCTGTAGTCTTTCTTGAAGAAAAGTAATCATAGAAGGATTTATAGGTATAAATATGAAAGAATGCTTGAAGGCATAGTTTGGAATATAGGCCTACCGGATCATTTAGGGCACCGGAATACCAAAAGTCAAGCCTTATAGGATTGTAATAATTTTGACTTATTTTTTTCAGATATTGAAGGTACATTCAGGGGGCGGTTGGGTCGAGCTGAGTGTTAGGGAGCAATGAAGATAGAAATAAGCGTTTTGGGAGGATTGAATGATATTTATTGTCGGTTATTGATTTTGCTTTTTTATGTTTTTTCGTTTTAGGAATTTGTTTGTGGTTTAATAATGTTTTTTTTAATTACTTAATGGTTATTGATAATTTTGATTGACTGCATACAGAAATTATGCATAAATTGTTTAAATATTAAAAATATGGATATTTATAAACACTCTAAACAATTTGATCCTCACACTTTCCTTCAGTTTCAGCATCAGGAAACTCACCTTTCTGAAGGGGATAAAGGAAAAGGATTTTCTAGTTCACACCGTGCGGAATCGACGAATAAAATAGAGGTAACTCTTGAAGAACTCAGTGCTTTTTTTGATGAACAAGTGCGTATATTTTATAATCAAAGATTCTCTGGTCCTAAAAAGACCCAAAAGAAGCTTGAGGAGTTTAAGGCTCAAAATACTACTCATAGTGTGGGCGCGGTTGTTCGTAAGGCACAAGTCGTCTTGCAAAAACTGAATCATTCTCGTTCGGTTAGTGGGGTATTGAGGGTGATGAATGAGGCAGGCTCTCTTTTTAAAGAAATAGCGCTTTCTAATATTAAAGATCCCTTGTGTAGGGCTGTGGCCATTATTTACAAGGATTCTGCAAAGGATAAAGAGGGCGCGATGGCGTATTTAGCCTATCAAGTTTTTTCAGAGTCTTTATTGTTGAATAGAAGGTCTAGGCGAAATAGGATTTTAGGTATTAGGCTTTTAAGGAAAATGGTCCCTAAAGGCAGTAAGCTCGAAGCTATCAGTAATCGTTTAGTTAGCCGGAGAGGTCGTGGAAGGTATTTTGAATCTGCTAAAAGAGAATTGAGGATACTAGCACAGGGCTTTGAGGCTGAAACTTATGATAAGCATGAAACCTTTGGGTCAGATTCTGATGCGTTTGATTCTTTTCCTGGGAACTCAAGGTTTTCTAGGACGAACCTACGAGGGAACAATCAGCCTATATCGAGCTTTAACCCCATAAAGGGTGATCAAAAAGGCCTCCCATCTAAAGAAGGTGATTCTGAGGCACTGACGGATCTTGCAGAGAATATCTCAAAGCGTGTGGTCATTCCTCCGCCTCCCTTAGTGAGGGATATGAGCTCTGGTACTGATAAAGGGGCTTTATCTTTAGTGCCCCCTGCGGTACCTGCAGGATCTATTCCTCCGTCTTCCTTAGTTAGAGATATGAGCTCTGGTGCTGATCAAGGGGCTTTACCTTTAGTACCCCCTGCGGTATCTGCAGGATCTATTCCTACTCCTCCAGAACTACCAGACGAAATTCCTACTCCTCCACCGCCTCCACCCCTTCTTAAGATGCCTGTAGCTGTTTCGAAACAAAAAGCAGGGTCCAAGATTTCTGGTAATGCTGTGGAATCTCAGCCAAGGCCTAGTCAGCCTAAAACTCCTGCTGAAAGGATGAAGCATCCCACTGGGGTCAATCCTAATGCAGTTGTATCCAGTGCTAATGATATTATAGAGTTTAATGCTAATCAAGGAGTCATTGTGGGGGATCTTAAAATCCGCCCAGAGGATATTGCTAAGGTAGATCCTAAGATTATAGGGAATCTCAACGTAAAGCAGCTCAAAGCCTTAAATGCCTACTACTGGGCGAACTTAACGGATGATCAGCAAAGAGCTCTAAAGCCTGATGTACTACGTGAGCTTGTCAATGAGCTCAATACTCCCGGTATTATAGTACTAAATATAACAGATAAAGCACAGCATCCTAGGCTGAAGCTTGCGTCCTTGCATAAAGACAATGTGGTGGCTGTCCTGGGGCAAGCAGCGTTTCCTGCTAATTTCCGAAAAGGTGGTTATTTTGATCAGAATAGGCGAGGAGCCTTAGTAGCCTTAGGGTATAAGCCCCAAGCTAATGAAGTCGTAGAACGTGTGACGGTGGCTATGCTGGATGCGTATTATGATCAAGAGCCTGTCAAGCCTCAAAAGCCTCAGGGGGGTAGGACAACTCATACAAATAGGAATGCCCTTGCTGAGTGGGAGAAGTTATTTATGCCGTCTTCTATTCAAAGGCTTATGGAGCAATCAGAGCCCCGTATTCTGGATGAAATAAAGTATAAGGCAGAGGTAAAAGATTACAAAGAAAGTAACCCAGATATCTTTAGCTCAGATGAATGGATGGTACGTCTTCCCCAAGACCTGCAAAATAAATTAAAGAGGCCTAGACCTCAGCCTAAGGACATGCAAGCAGCCGTAGACTACCTAAGGGCAAATAGCAGTATTCTCCTGCAGTCTCAGTGGATGGAGCGTCTTCCACAAGCGATGCTAGCTGACAAGCAGGCCCTGGAACAGAAAATCCAGATTGGAGCGCTGAACAACAGTTCTCAGGAAGTGAAGGATTTTGTGAAGAAAGCTTGTGAATATAAGAGAGACCATCCTGCAGATTTTCTTGAGCGCGCAGCTCAGCATAATAGCCAGGAGAGCCAGTCAGACGAATCCTCTTCGAACTCACACAACGCAGGTCAACCTAACCGGGCCTCAAGTTCTAAGTTCCGGGCCAATCATGAGAATGCTCAGGCTAAAAGTACAAATCCAGAGGATTATAAGCGTGGTGATGATATTAGCCATTTTCCAGAAATGATACGGAGTCAGATTACTAAAAGATGGGATAGAGAAGAGAAAGAAGCTCAAGCTCGTCTTGAGGCTGAAAAGGAGAAACGGGAAGAAGCCGAACGCCTTGCTCGAGAACAAAAATTGACTCCGGAGAATAGCTATGCCTCTTCACATCCAGGAGCTAGTTATGATACAGAAGAAGAAAGATCGCATAATTTTGGCCCTGGATCTAGCTCTGGGCAAAACCAGGAGTCGCAAGAGCGCCAAGCGAGTAATGCTGATGACGGCTCAGGAGATAGAGGCGGATTCAACCCTAGGAGGTCGTTTCATAATAATAATTTAGTTCCCAGCAAGCAACTAGGAGATGGATCCATCATCTACCTTACACCCAAGGTAGCGGCGAAGGATATGTCTCAGGTGTCTGTAGTAGATATACAGGAGTTAAATATTCATCAACTCCTAAAATTGAGCCCTAGCCACCTAGCTCATATGACTCGTGAGCAAAAAGAAGCACTGAGTCCATTACTCGTCCATGAATTAGCTAACTATGTTTTAGGAAAGAATTCTGAACAAAAAATCATAAAAGAAAACCTAAGCAGAGATGCTAAAGCAAGACTCGTCTACTTGGATCGTGAGCTAGTCGTTCAAAAGATAAGAGAGGGTGATAATCAATTGAAAAATAGCCTATCGATGATGGCAAGGTACAACCATAAAGATGTAGATCTAGAGGCCATTCAAGGTCTTTACCGAGCTGCTTTACAAGAGCATGGGTTACCTGAGGATACCGCTTGCCTGGGCATAGCCCACTTGGCTAAGCATAAGCTGAATGCGAGCAATACTGCAGGCCGAACTTTCTTAGAGCAGATTCAAAATATGCGTAAGAACGAAAGCGATTCTACTGCTCCCATAAATGCCTCGGATAAAGCAGAAACTAGTACAGATAAGCCTGCAGCTTTATTGGATACTCCAGATAAAGCGATCGATTTCTTCAATCAAAAACAGCGCTCTGCTCTTGTGTCAAAAGTTCTTGAGTCAGCGTCTTGGAATGAAGCGCTCGACAGAGCTCTTGCTGGCATTAATCAGAAACGTGAAGCTATCCATCAGGAGCTATGTGCATCGCACCCAGAGAATCAATATCCAAGAAGACAACACCCTGGTCTTAGTTTTGCACCCCTCAGTGAGGAGGCAAGCAGCAATCTGAAAGGCAAATTCAGTAAGGATGCGCAAAAGGACTTTAATGAAGCTTATCAGAGCCGTATTAAGGCCAATGAAAAGAATCGTTATGAACTGCAATTTGAAAAGGCTATTCAGGATGGCTTTGCTCAAGCTTTGTTACCTTTAGATGCTGATGGAGCCGGGCGGGAAGCTTACGCTAATGCCTTGCAGCAACGCTTAGAGCCTGTTTTAGAAGGCATGATCCAAGAGATGATGGAAAAAAGTCTAGCCAGTCTTGTGTTCGGACAGAAATCTACTCTTGAGGGAGAAAAAGACAAAGCAATTGAAGCCTTGTCTGGAGACAATGAGGATGATAATTTCAAAAATAGACGACGAGGCTTTGGTGGTCGTTATGGCAACGATTCTGATAGTGAAGATGATTCTGAAGATGATTGGGGGGATTAGGATGTCTGCATGCCTTGCGTGCTGGTAGGCTAGACCTCTTGGGAAACCAGCTATTTTGGTTTCCCAAGCAGTCTAATCTCAGGAGTAGGGCTTATAGAGAAGGTATTTTACCTATTGAACTTTGGCTCTGAGAGCTAGTAAAGTTTAGCAAGGGATAGGACTTTTGAAGGTTCTATCCCTTCTTGCCTGTCTAAGAGGTAGGGCTAGGCAGAAGCCTTGAAAAAGGCTTGTGGGCTGGGCGAAAAGCCTTTAGGTTTTGAGCTATGACAGAGCTGTCTTTGGAAAAGATTAAGGAGTGTTTGAAGGTAGTGAAATACCCGGGATTTAGCCGGGATATTGTCTCTTTTGGCCTTCTGAAAGCCATTGAGCTGGAGGGCTCGGCGGCTCGCATAAGCTTGGGCCTAGCCAGCAAAGACCCTAAAATCGCCGAAGCGCTGATAGCCGACATTGAAAAGACCCTTATTGAGGCTAGGATAGGCATAGAGCTGGTGAGCGTAAGTATCATCCCCATTGAAGGCCGTACGGTGAGCCCAAGAGGCCCCGCACAAAGGCCAGCACAAGTCAAAGACGTCCGATACTTTGTGGCGATAGGCAGCGGAAAGGGCGGAGTAGGCAAGTCTAGCGTGACAGTCAACCTAGCAGTGGCTCTGCAGCAGCTCCTAGGGCCAGAGAAGCGAGTGGGTATCCTGGATGCGGATATTTACGGGCCGTCTATCCCTCTTATGATGGGAGTAGAAGAGGCGCCTGAGGTAGAGAATGACCTGATACAGCCCCTTGAGCGCTATGGGATTCGCCTTATGTCTATGGGGATGCTGATAGACACGGATGCGCCGGTGGTCTGGCGCGGGCCCATGATTATCAAAGCAATTGGACAGTTTGTCAACGATGTGAACTGGGGCAAGCTGGAGATCCTGCTTATTGACTTGCCGCCTGGAACGGGTGATGCCCAGCTATCCATCACCCAGGCCTTACCGGTGGATGGGGCCGTCATTGTGACCACCCCGCAGGTAGCTGCTTTTAGCGTAGCGAGGCGGGGAGCCATGCTCTTCCCCAAGGTAAAGGTGCCCCTTTTGGGGGTAGTAGAGAATATGAGTGATTGTTATGACCCTAAAACGGGTACAACCCTCTCTGTATTTGGCAAGGGTGGTGGAAGGCTGACGGCTGAGGCCTTAGAGACTGCTTTTTTAGGTACTGTCCCGCTAGATCCGCTCTTGCGTGAGGCTTCGGACCAGGGAAGGCCTGCTGTCCTCAGCTATCCGGATTGCCCAGCTAGCCAGGCTATTTTACAGGTAGCCATAGCCCTTTTAGAGTGTTTAGCCGCTCAAGAAGCGGAAAAGACAGCAAATTTGGAAGCCTCGGATGACAAAGGAAGAGGACTCTAAGGCTGCTTGTGTTGTATAAATTTTTCATAGAAAGTAAAAAGGGGGGAGAGGGGGTGGCTAGATTTCCTCTATCATTTAGGAGGCGCTGGAATGAGTTGGTAGCGCTCCAAGAGTGGAGTCGTATTCGGCTCTTCGTGGCCCAGGAAATTCTTAAAAAGTATTTTTGGGGGGAGGCTATTGCCACGGCTTAGGATGCTATCTTGGAAGGCTTGGCCGGTTTGTCTATTGAAAATGCCTTCTTTTTGGAAGCGAGTAAAAGCGTCTGCCTCCAAGACCTCTGCCCACTTATACGAGTAGTAGCCAGCAGCATAGCCTGTAGGATCACTAAAAATATGGGTAAACCGGTGCGTTAGGCTAGGGGGAGGGGTGGAATAGCAGCTGGGAGTGTAGGAAGTGAGTAGGGTTTGAAGCTGGGCGTCTCGGGTGGTTTCGTCATAGGACTGGGTATGTAAGGCAAGGTCTAGCCGAGAAAGGGCGAGCTGGCGCATCATGCCAATAGCACTTAGAAACGTACGGCTAGCTTGGAGCTTATCAAACAGTGCATCGGGGAGGGCTTCGCCTGTTTGGTAGTGGCGGGCGAAGGACTTTAGGCTTTGTTGATTCCAGGTCCAATTTTCTAGGATTTGAGAAGGAAGTTCGACAAAGTCCCACCAGACATGGAGCCCATTGAGTGAGGGAAGGGGGACTTCACCTAGCAGGATATGCAGGAGGTGGCCAAATTCGTGGTAGAGGGTTTGCACTTCCTCATGCGAGAGGAGGGGAGGGGTGCTGGCATCGGCTGAGGGCGTGAAATTGGCACAGATGAGGCCCAGGGCGGGACTCAAACTGGAAGACTGCGGGGATAGCTCTTTAGCGCTTTCACTGGCAAGTGTAGCAGGAGGAAGAGGCCTCTTGGGTAAGAGGCAGTTGGCCCAGGCACCGGAACGCTTAGAGGGACGGGGGTAAAGATCCATATAAAAAGATCCCAGGTGCTGGCCATTTTCTGTACGGATCTCATACGCGTCTACGCCTGAGGCCCAGACTGGAAAAATGTCATTTTCTTCCATCGAGGGGGGAGGGGGGGCTCCTAGGTCGGTGGTGGCTAGTTTTTCTATCTTTAAACCGAAAAGCGCTTGGGCTAGGTGAAATAGACCTTCCACCACTTGGGGGAGGGGGAAGTAGGGCCGGAGGGCCTCGCTATCAAAGTGGAGGGTGTGTTTTTGGAGTTTTTCTACCTCATAGGCAAGAGACCAGGGCTCTATCTTTTGGCCATTTGGGGCGACTTGAGCGATTTGGGCTTTAAAGAAGGGGAGGGTCTTAGCGTGTAGGTCCTCCACAAACTGTATAGCCTGAGTGCCGGATTCAGCCATGCGGCGCTCTAGCGTGAGGTCAGCGAAGTCTTTCTTTCCTAGGAGCTTGGCCTTTTCCTGGCGAAGGGCTAAAATACGGGTGATCAGCTGTGTATTATCGTGGGGGCCTACGCGGCCAATTTGGCTGAGAGCTTCCCAGACCGTTTTACGGATAGACTCGCTTTCGACGTATTGTAAAACGGGCCCGTAGGAAGGAGCGTGCAGCGTAATACGATAAGCAGGCAGGCTATGGCCATGGGCGAGGGCATCCTTTTCGGCTAATTTAAGCTGCAGAGGGGGGAGGCCCTTCAGGGCTTCCTTGTCTTTAATAATGAGCTCCCATGTATTGGTAGCGTCTAGAACATTTTCGGAAAAAGCTTGGCAGGCCTGAGCAAGCTCGGCGTTGAGGGCAGATAAACGCTCTTTCCCTTCTGGAGAGAGATGAGCACCTTGGCTTGTAAAGAGGTATAGGGTTTCTTCTTTGAGGCGCTCTTGCAGTGGAGAGAGGGGGGAGGGCAGGCTGGCGGCTTTTTCTAGGGCGGCAAAGAGTTGAGTGTTGAGAGGAATTTTTGTATAAAAATCAGATACGGGGGGGAGGATACGGCGATAGGCCTCGCGGTAGGCAGGACTATCTGCTACGTGACTGAGGTGTGACGCCTTGGCCCAGGCATCATCGAGTTCCTCGGTACTGGCCTCGAGGGCGAGGAAAGTGCTCTCGAAGGTGACAGAGGAAAGCTCTTGTTGGCTGATCTCCTCGATGCGGGCTTGGGCCCTTTCGAGAGCAAGCAGGATATCTGCCTCCAGGGTTTGAGCTTGGAGCTCTTGCCAGGAGATAGCAAACCCGGGATTTAAAAATGGATGCTGACTATACGGAGAAGGAGAGGTGAGCGAGAGATCCATATTTTGTGTAGAAAAAAATATTATTAGGGATACTTACGAAATTTAGGAAAAAAGTCAAGCAAAAAATGCAATAAAAATGCGCATACGGCTCTGGGAGCGGAAAAAAGTACACACAATATCCAAGATAGTGAGTGAGCCCTGAAAAACTAGAGAGGGGATGTAAGGCAGCCTTAGACTGCTTTCTCTGCAGTAGACCTCTTGTATAAACCTTGTCTTTTGAGTCTTAAGTTCGTCAAAAATAGACTCAGTCTTCGCTCTTCAGGCGTCGTTCTTCCCCCTACGCTCCTTGAGCTACGGGCGACAAGCCGAACTACCTGTCTCTCGTAGGCTCCTGTCTCCCGACGTGTCAGGCATAGCTCGCAGAGCGACGCCTGAAGGCTTTAGCGTAGGGAGGCGCCTGACACGTCGTTCTTGCGAGCTTAGAGTTAAAATTACGCCGTAGCTTGCAAAGCGAAGGCGAAAGGCCCCCCTACGCGAAGTTCATACACTGTTTGCTGTCTTGTACATTCCCTAAGCTACGGGCGGCAGGCCAAGCCAGATAATACGTAGGTCCGCAAGAGGTCTATTAAAGCAAAAAGAGAAAAACCCATGAGAGCATCCGCTGTTCATGGGTCTATTTTGAATAGTTTGCTTATCTTCAGCAACTAACGTTTGCCGCCTCTTTTGTAGCTCTTTTTCCTGGAAGAATCGTCCTTGTCTTCTTCCTGAGGTTTTTCGGCCTCGATGGGATTTTCAGATACCACTTCAAAGGGAAGCTCGTAAATGAGGTTGTGACAGAGTTTTACAGGTACGCTGTACTTGCCTAGGGCACGGATAGTTTCGCCCCATTGAAATTGCTTGGGACAGAGCTCTACGCCTTCTTCTTCGAGGCGCTTGATGAGACTATGGGCAGTAATGGACCCGAAAATCTTTTTACCGGCATCCCCTGTACGGATAGGAATGGCTAAGTGCAGGCTTTGGAGCTTTTTTTGAATAGCTTGTGCCCCTTCTAGCTCGCGCTGCTCGCGGTCTGTTTTGCGTTTTTGCAGCGCCTCAATTTGCTTGGTATTGCTACGGTTTGACAGGAGGGCAAGCTTGCGGGGAAGGAGGTAGTTGCGGGCGTAACCTGCGGCTACTTCTACAAGGTCCCCTTCGTTACCTAGGCCGTCTACGTACTCTAGAAGAAGAATGGCTGTTTTTGGCATAATGGATAAGGCTTTGAATGATATGTAAAGAATGCTGGTTTAAGGCGTGCAAATCTAGGGTATTAGAAGGGAACGTCTTCGTCTATATCGTTGTGCTGAGGGGCGACGGCTGCCTTGGGGGCTGGAGCGGTATAAGAAGAGCGCTCGGGCGGAGCGTAGTAGCCAGAAGCGCTGCTAGAACCTTCATCCTGACTGCGTTTTGGATGGATAAACTGAAAGTTTTCAAGCACAACGCTGAGCTTGCTTCGCTTTTCGCCACTTTTGCTGTCCTCCCACTGGTCGAGCTTTAGGCGGCCTTCGACAAACAAAGGAGCACCCTTGGTCAGCGACCGGCTAATGAGCTCTGCCTGGCGGCCGAAAGCATCGATTTCTACGTAGGTGACCTCTTCTTTTTGGGTGCCGTCTTGCGCCTTGTAGGAGCGATTGCAGGCAGGGCTAAACTTGCAGATGTTCAGCCCGCTAGGAGTGGTACGAAGTTCGGGATCCCGGGTTAGGTTTCCCATGAGAAGGACTTTATTATAGGAGGCTGCCATGTGGAAAGAGGCGCTTAGTTTTGAGTGATCAGGATACGGTTGACGAGCTTGTCGAGCTTGAACCGCTCTTGAAGCGCTTTAGGAAAGCTGCTAGGGCCATTAATTTTGAAGGTGACGTAGATGCCGGCAGGAAATTTACGGTTTGTGATGCGGGCGAAAGCCTTTTGCCCTTGATTGTCTACAGACTTTAGGGTACCCTCTATGCTTTCGATGGTGGCAGTGATTTTTTCGATTAGAGTTTCAACAGGCTCTTGGTAGCTACGAGTGTCTAGGATGAAGGTAGCGTCGTAGGTATGGAGCGTCGGATTTGCGGTCGTGGTATTTTTAGTCATGGCTTCAGTATACGTTAAGAAAGTATATTCATGGCGATTATTGGCCCTTTGTCAATAATGAGATTGAGGATTTGTATCATTTTTTTTAATTCGGCCTCCAAAAATGCCTTTTCTTCTCCTGAAAATGGGCTCAGAACATAGTCTGCTAAGGCCATCTGTGCTATCGGTTTGGGGCCGATGCCCACCCGAAAGGCAATAAAACCAGGCCCCAAACAGTCTAGAATGTTTTGCACGCCCTTGTGGCCGCCAGAGCCTTTATTTTGGCTGATTTTGGCTTGGCCTAGACCCAGGGCGATGTCATCGTAGGCGACGATCAGCTTTTGGGGCGGAAGTTTATAATAACTACAAAGCCCCTGGACTACGGTGCCGCTGAGGTTCATATAGCTCTGAGGCTTGACGCACAGGATGTTTTTACCGGCAACGCTGACCTGTGAGTTGAGGCTGGATTGCTTTTTATGAGCGAGCCACTGGGCCCTAGGATCTGTATACTGTAAAAAATAATCCACCACGCTAAACCCGAGATTGTGCCGGGTATGGGTATACGTGGGCCCAGGGTTTCCTAGGCCGGCTAGGATATAATCTAGCATAGTCTAAAACACAAAAGGTGGAGGATGGGAAAGGTCTTCTAGCGTAGAGGAAGGGGGAAAATCCCAGTGAAAGGCCTGAAAGGTACAGCGTGTTTGGGCATGGGTAAGGAGATCCTTCAGTTCAAGGGTTTTTAAAAAATAGCTGCCGTCTCTTAGCTTTTGAAAGCTTAAGACCTGGAGGGAACGTATGCAGGATTGACCGCTAGCGTCTAGCCATTCAGCCTTTAAGAGTGAAAAAAAATGAGCGTCTAGATAGACCCGGATAGGACCTGTATGCCTAGAAACGGTGCTGGGAGGATACACGATATACACGTGAGCCTTGCGCCCTAAAATACGCCCAGAGCCCTCATAATAGGCTGAGGGCCATTGCAAAAAGAGTAGACTCAGGTCATACAGGCTATAATCATTCTGCGGGCCTAGGGGCTGAAACAGTCCCTCTAGTGGCAGGGAGCCTTTATTCGAAGAAGCCTGGATGGATGCTTTTACTAAAAAATCTTCCTGAGTAGCTGGAAGGTAAAGACGCCAAGCGTTTTGGCCTCTTGTATCTTGAAAGCTATAGAGCCAGCCTGATGAGGATACGAGATGGCCTTCTTGGGTTTTCTGCGTAAAGTCTAGTAAGACTGCATGGGATTGGGATGTGTGAAGCGAACGAAGCTCTTTCCAAAATTGCCTGGCTTCTTCTACACTAAGGGGGCGGATAGGAACGTGGCCTTCGCATGCAGTGCTTTTAAGCGATTCTGCCTGTAAACCCCCAAGAGCGCATAGGAGCAGACAGATCAGTGAGCAGAGGAGACGAAGAAGTGCTTGCAAAACGAAAAAAACTTAAGCGGTAGGGGCGAGGGCCTCTGCCGCTTCGCTAGAAGGCGAAAGATCAGACAACTCTGTAAGGCTAGTAGGGGCAGGTACGTCCACCATACTGGGCAGCTGTTGGCTAGGGACTTGGGGATTGCGGAGCATCAAAATATAGAGCATAAACGCAAAGACAAAAAAGCTGACGACCCCGTAGATGGTAGTACGCGTCAGCACCGTATTCGTTTGGCCACCGAAGGCGGAATTCACCGAGCTATTCATCGAAGAGCCTAGGCCACCGCTTGTACGCTGAATAAGAATGATAAAGATGATAAAAAGGCTTAGGCCTACTAAAATAAACGTCAGGAAGCCAGAAAAGAAGTTCACCATGGAGCCAACACTGTACGAAGTTTTTTCAAATATCAAGAAACAAAATACGCAGGGGTTAGCAGTCTATGGATCGAGAGACTGGGCAAGGACAGTAGGCTGATACTGAAGGACGAGGGTAGTGAGGGGCGGGAGGAAGAGGTCTAGGCTGTAGGGCCTATTGTGAAAGGGCGTAGGATGGGTATGGAGGCCGCCGAGGTTGCCGTCATTGGTGCCCGCGTAGGTGCTGGCGTTGGTATTGAGATATTCTTTCCAATAGCCAGCGTAAGGAACGCCT
>JACCDN011204946.1_pt1 | contig 27014 bp, 25 predicted proteins | sample 7441691 | NCBI WGS metagenome assembly JACCDN01 (sample SAMN15323439, study PRJNA562643) | freshwater metagenome | isolation source: river surface water | place: USA:Blue River Watershed | collected 2017-08-16 | reverse complement strand
TCGATCCCCATCTGTTTTCGGTTCCTCATAAACTTGTCCAAGAACTCCCAGAATTTCAACCTCTACTCCTGAGATTTTTTGTACTTCAACAAGACCCACAATTTTAACTAACCTGCCTTTTTGGGTCGGGTGAAAAAAGAGAATGCTCGGGCGATAATGGATTTCTGGAATTGAAGGCTGTTCGCCTAAGAACGGCAACAAGCATGCGTCTGTAAGGTCTATTCCCGTGGTTAACTGGACCAATCGATCCGAAAGATTAAACCCTCCACCTCTGAAGGCGGCTTCGACGATACCAACTGGACCGGTTTCTTCATCCACGATCATTTCGAGGTGGCCAGGACCATTCTTGATTCCCAAGGATTCAAATGCAGACTTAGCAAGATGGGCAATCTTTGTGTAGAGAAAGTTTTCTGGAGAAATACTTGCTAGCTCACGTGAGACCGTACGAGTATTTTCATTTACTTTAATTTTCCTTGTAATCAGAAGTACATTGACTTCAGTCTCGACAGCCAAAATTTCCACTGTATATTCGGTACCAGTCATAAATCCTTCAATAATTATCTCGCCCGCTTTTGAGAATTCAAAGGCAGACTGGATGGCCTGGTTGAGTTCACTGGGGTGGCTTACAATCGTAACTCCACGGCTCCCTGATGAATCGCTTGGTTTGACTACAAACGGAAATACTGCTCTTGACCCAAATAGATGCGCGTCATTTGAATTCTTGAATACTTCAAATTTAGGCTGCGCGATTCCGGCGGCATTCCAAATCCTTCTCTGAATAACTTTATTTGTAGCGTTTTCAGCTTGAAACATTAATTGAGGAGCACACATAAATTGAGAATTGAGATATTGCGCCAAGAAGATTCCAGCATCCGAACAGAAACTAATCGCACCTGAGATCTTATTTGTAATTTTTCGAATTTCATCTACGATGTAATCTAATTCGTTCAACTTGGACACTATGACGTAATCGGCTTCCTTGAACCCAAGCGCATTTGCATCCTCATCAATTGCTATACAAATCAGCCCTCGAGACTTGGCTTTCCTAATGATTGGCAGTTGCCATTTTCCACTGGTGCAAATAACAATGTATTCCATCACTTTTCCAACATTACTCTACAGAGATTAAATGCACCTTGAGTTCCAACACCAAATTGAGAAGCTAATTCCGAATCTAATCTTCGAAAATCGGGTAATGCAGAATCACTAACCGTCAGTTTGTTCATAGCATCTACGAAGAATTGTTCATCTTTAGTCTGTGGAATTGGTAATACAGCTTTTCCCAGCAACAGAGACTCGACATAAGTAGTACCACCATTTGAAATCACAGCGCTTGCCTCAGCTAGTAATTCAACAAAGCCAGAAGAATCAATAACAACACTTAAGTCATCAGTGGGAGAAATATCTATTCCAACTCCGCACGCCACAATTTTTGGCATTCCTGGGTATTTTTCAGCAATTTTTATTGCGTACTGATAAGCATTAGTTTTTGAACTGTAACCAAGTGAAATCAATAGATAGTCACTATCCTCATGGTTTGGGTTTGACGCAATCCCTGCAATCTCGCTTCGGATAATCAAGTTATGCAATCCAATCGAAACGAGATTCAATCCTTGATACTTTCTGCCAGGATGTGAAACGACGACAAAATTACGATTAGGGACAAATTCTCCGGACCAGTCAAACCCAATTACTTCAGAAAACCGATCTAGAAAATCAGCTGTAGGTTCTTGGTCTAAGGGGGATAAATCAAGAAGCAACACACACTCCTGGTGAACCTCAAGTGTGGCCAAGCCTGAATTATTATTGCAAATAATGTGATGAATTCCTTGCTTTTCAAGCTCGAGCTGAATTTGAATTTGCCGATTTAAGTGACCTCTCCCAAATATCTTGGGGTCGGAAACCAAACTTAAAAAGTGTTTCATTATTCAATAACATCGGTTTCGCTAATTCGCTCCCCGACCCTGATATCCCTTGATGCTTTTTTTCCCAAAACCCAATTAAATTTTTCAGGAGCAAGACTCAAGCCGGGTCGAAAAACACCTACATTATCCTCTGTAAAAACCGAATTCTTTTGTATATTTTCTTTGGGATATATTGATCGCTTGCTTCTGCTTCGAGAATCTCGATCGTCGGACCTGAATGAAGAAGTTCCTAAAGCACCCTCCGCCAGTCTTAAGTCACGAACATAATCACGAAATGAATTTTCAGTAGCCGAAAAGAAGCCATCAATTGCGGCTTCCGATGAATCTTGAGTCAAATGTTTTTCAAAAACTTTCGCGCCGAGACCAACCGCGAGGATGGCGGATAGTGAAGATGTGGTGTGGTCGCTATACCCTGTAATACACTGATAATCTTGTTTAATTCTTGCGAGTTGCAAAATATTTGCATTTGCTACCCCTGCCGGATAGTTAGTATCACATTGCATAATGACCACCTCAGGATTTCCATTATCCTTGATGGTTCGTAAGGCTAGTTCCAAATCGTATCTCGAAGCTACGCCAAGTGAGATCAGAATAGGTTTACCTGACTTTGCCATTTTAGCTATCAATGGAACATGATTTATCTCGGGTGAAGCTATTTTGTGCATTGGACTGTGAAGCGAGTCTAAAAAATCTACAGCTGTTTCATCGAATGCACTGCTAAAGGCTAGTAAGTTTTTAGCTTTCGCATACTCAAACAAATCTGAATGCCATTCCCAGGGCGTGCTTGCTTCCAAATACAAGTTAAATAGATTCTTGTATTTTGCCCAAGGGCTTTCCGTTGGAATTGCAAAATCTTCAAAATCTGAATCCAGAGTGATGGTATCTGCTCTGTAAGTTTGAAATTTGACAGCGTTGGCTCCCGAGGCAGCAGCAACGTCAATAAGGTTAATACACGCTTCTTTATGACCTAGGTGATTCGCAGAAATTTCAGCCACAACAAAAGCTGAGGCGTCCTCGGAGATGCCTATTTCTCGAAGTTTCACGTTCATACAGTAGTACAATTAGTTACGTACGCGGGTTAGCGCTCTCGGTATTTGGAGAACTTAATCATGAGCATATATCCCTCTATTATTAATGACAAACGAGGCAGTTAAAGTGAACACTAAGTTTGAGATCATTAAGTATGGAATGCCAGGGTTCAAATCTCAATTGGATTCATTCATAGCAACCTCGCTAACTAACCCGATCTACTCAAGTCAGTTTTGTGACTACTACCGTGAACTTGGCCATGAACCACAGGAAAATAGGTCAATTATTGTAGGTTCTCCAGGGAAGGAATTAGTCGGCTTACTTTTTTCGACTCCAACCCAGCCTGGGATTAAGAACCACCAAATAAGTTATTTCGGGTTGCCGTCTGCGCTGTTGGTTTCAAGAACAGCAGCAATAGAGGAAGTTAATGGAGCTACTCATTTACTCCTTCAAGAATTAAACAATTCAAATATTTTAGTGACAAACGGGCGGATTAGAAACCCACATGACTTTCTAATTGATACACATGCACTCAGGTCAAATAAAATAGAAAAACTGTTCTTCTCTGATTCAAAAGTCACGCTGAAATTCGATCGGATCCTTGATTTATCCAGAAGTCCAGAGTTAGTCAGGTCTGAATATTCTAAATCGGCTCGAAATGCGATAAAGAACCAATCCCTGGATATCAAACTAATCTCTAGTGAGAGCTCTCAAGATGCAATAAAGTATGAATTTGAATCGCTTAAGAGGCTTCATTTCTTGTCCTCCGGGAAACTTACACGTTCGGAAAGAAGTTGGGACTTACAGCTCCAAATGATTCAGAATGGGTCAGGAGTTATTGTTAGCGGATCCACAGAAAAAAAGGTTATGACTTCAGCGCTATTTATGATCAACTCAGATGCTGCATTTTATGGAGTTAGCGCTTCGGAACCAAGTCAAGAAAGAGACGGCCTATCGCACCAACTCATAGATTTTGCAATACGAGAATTTCCGAAGTTGGGTATACACAATATTTGGATGGGAGCCCAGCACTCATCAGTCACGGTTCAGGTATCGAAGAAGGAGCAACAGATAGAGGAGTTTAAGAGCTATTTTGGTGGCTCATTACATACATCACTGATCGCGAGATCGGAGTACTTAATTGAGTCATGACGGAAATATTTGGGTTCAGCCAAGAGCAAAAATTTCACTTCGAGGAAACGGGAATATTGACCATCTCGAAGAAAGTTTCGAGAGAAGCTTTAATGGAGGGTTTCCAGTTGTATTGGCAAGCGCGAGGGCAGGAATCATGCTGACGCTAAAGAGTTTTCACTCCTCACCACAGATTTCTATGTTCCCATATGCAAGTCAGTGTGTTGTAAAGGCCGCTCTTTTAGCAAATAAAACTGCTCACACACCACTCCCAAATCTTGCTAGAGAGATTATTTATAATCAATGGGGGTTGCAGCAAAATAAAGAGATCAAGTTTGATGTGTTCTTGGAAGATTCTGCAGATAGCCTGTACCCCTTGGGGGGGAGTGTCTGCAAAACAAATTCTCGATTTGAAGTGTGGTCTCTCCCTAAACTACTTGGAATAACTTTTGGGGGAATAGTTTGGTGCAAGAATAAGTCCGACGCCTTAGAATTGAGAGAAGTAAGAAGAAGATTACCTAAACAAAATTTACTATTGCGCGCACTACTTTCAACTTGTAAATCCAGAAATCAGAGCGCTTATCAGCTTTGGGAAGACTATGAATTTTCGCATCCAGTAATCAACAGATTTCAAGTCAAAGTTCTTAGTGATGAACTCAACAATTGGAATGATACGTATATCAAGAGACTTACGGCATATAAGCGAGCCGTGGAGAAGATTTCTTCTACAGAATACCCAAATGGCAATGATTTAAATTCACTTAATTTTGGAGTGATTCCAACAGTCGTAGAATCAAAATCATCGATAGAAATCGCATCACTTCGGGAACTAAGCAGAGTTCATCCTAATGGCGAAGTCCAACGTACCCACATATACGCCTACCAAAATAATAATGGCGATTCATGAGGATCACCGAAGTAGCTGTTGACGCAGCCAATCTGGATGCTGTGCTAGCCAGATCTTACGAAGAATTTATAGGAAACCCCGATTATTACGCCAACTTTCGGCTCCGTTTCAAGCTAGGTATTAGCGACCCGTTAATAGATGTGAAGTACTATGAAATTTCCGAAGGTAGTTCAATTTGGGCCAGTTTTATGTTGGTGTTCAATCGGATGAACTTCAATGATTCGCAGATCAAGATTTGCTTCTTAACACAAGTAATTGTCTCCAAAGAATATAGAGGTCTCGGAATAACATACAAGTTATCTAAGTATGCAGAAGAAATGGCTGTAAACGAAGGTGCCGGAATAACATTTGTAATCGCACGCCGAGCCGTAAAAGATCTCTATGGAAAATTGGGATTTGTTGGTTTTTCTCACTTTAGTGAACTAGAGCTTGGGCCAGTTCCAGGAATAAAGAAAACTGCAGTAAATTTAATGCAAGAACCAAAAAGTAGCGATTTGAGAAAAATAATGAAGTTGCATGAAGCAAGTTACAGAAAATTGAATTTTAACTTGATGCGGTCTGAAGAAAGCATTCAAAATCTAATTGAGTCGCCAAATTACACAATTAAGATTTCAGAAAATGAATCCTTTTATCTAGTCAGCAATCTGAAAACCATTGTGGAAATTGGAATGAACTCAGATACCATTAGCTCTGAAATCTTCGCCACAATTATCCATGAAGGGTTTGATTTAATTAGAATCAACAGAAACCATGAAATATTTCGAATTGGCGTCGAAATGGGACTGGTGGAAAAGAAGAGATTTGAGTTACGAGAAGGACACCTTCTTAGAATTCATCGGAGTAATCTCAGCCCTCTTCAACTAAGTGAGCTTGAGGATTTCATAATAAACCCCGGTGCACAGTTTGCAGAAATACCAGAGGCTGATCAATGGTAAAAGAAGAAAGAATGAAGGTAGAAAACACTGGGAGCAGAGGTGAAAAAGCAAGAGAATCATTACTACTTTTTCTTGAAGAATCAACCATTGCCGTCGAGTATCACCCGATAATTCTTGAATATTTAAATCATATATTCATGCTAGAAAATAGCAATTTAATCAATGGTAGTGGTGATTCTCTTCATGCTAATGATACTACGTCTTTTAATATTCTAACAAGAACACTGAGAGTAAGTAAGAAGAGGACACTTAGAGGAATCTTTAGATTGATACTATTTGCGATAGCATTAATTTTGGCATCATGTCTGCCTCAAGTGAAGAGAAAGCATTCAAATACCATACTTCTATTTGGTTTCCAGAAGGAACTTTTAGGATCTGAAGACAAAATCCTCAGCCTCGTGAAGAATCTCAGCAGGAAAATCCCAAATCTATTTGATGATGCAACACAGGTTTTATTTGAGTCTCGAAAAAGTGCGATTTCTTCGTTTCTTTTTTCTAAGAGTGCAACTGCGCCAGTGCTTGCTCTTCGTGTTATGAGAGAACACTTTTCAATCATATCTCGCTGGAAAATAGTTCTATCAGTTTTCAAAATGGTGCTTAAAACAATCAGAAGGAATTTCTCCATATTCTTTATCGCGCCGGAAAGAATATTCTTAGAATTTCCAATTTGGAGAATGATTATTCCTCAACTGAACCTTAAAGCGATAACCACGCAATCTAAACTAGAATTATTACCTGCGCTGTTCTACGTTCAAGAAAAAGATAGGTCGATGGTTTGGTACTCCAATAACTCGTTACCATTCAAAAAAAGAGGAGAAGAAACCAGGATTCCCTTAGTGGCTAGCAATTCTGGCTTCATAGACCATCATTTTGTATGGTCAGACTCCCATCGAGAGTTCCTAAAATTTCGATACCCCAAATCGGAAATTTCGGTTGTAGGTCCAATAACTTTTGAAACCAGCAGTAATAGAACATTTCATCAACCTATTTCAAAGGTAATTCTCTATTTTGACGTTACGCCATTTGACAATCTTGAATATGAAACGTTTTATACAACAGAAATGTGCATAAATGCAATTAAGGACCTGACTGAAGCAGCAGCGAATTTTGGTATGCCTCTGCATCTGAAGCCAAAACGACCATATTTGCTTGGACGGAAGGATAAACTCCAACACAGTGGCAGCTATGTAAAATTATTACACAAACTTGAAAGTGAAAAGTTAATTAAGATACTGGATACCAGAGTGGGAATTGAGAATGAGATACGGGCCTCACAACTAGTGATTGGATTGCCTTTTACATCGCCTGTCTTGATTTCGTCTCATCTAGAACGACCTTCTTTCTACTATGTACCATCAGACGTTGGTGAATGGGAATTGCCACCGGAGCGCGATGACATCGTGGTAGTTCAGGGAAAGACTCGCTTGAATGTTTATCTAAAGTCTTTAATTTCAGAAGAAAACTGAACGAATTTCTACGAGATGAAGCGAGACAGAGAATAGTCTACCGTTACTAAGACTATGCAAGTAGTTGACACATTTCCCGGAGTATTCTTCTTTGCTTTCTCTTTGTTATTTTGGGGTGTAAAGGAATACTCAAACAAGTCGCGTAATAATCAAGCGCCTCAGGAATACTACTCATTGTATAGCCAAGTGCTTGATAATGCGGCTGAGTTGGAATCGGACGGTAGTGTACTTGAGTACCGATTCCTGCGGATCTCAACCTTGTCATGAGTTCGTGCCTCGAAATTGTTTTTTTTGAAAAGTCGATTCGCAGAATATATATGTGGTGCGCACTCACGTCGCGCGCATGAGTTTGAATTGGGTAAACACCAGGAAAATCCTTAAATAACAAATCATAATTTTTTGCAATTTTTCTTCGCTTCGAGATAAATTTGTCCAATTTTTTTAATTGCGACACACCTAGGGCTGCTTGAATTTCCGATAAACGATAGTGAAAACCTAATTCTTGCATCTCGTGGTACCACAAATTTTTCTTTCCATCGGTAAAGCCAAGAATTGGGTCAACGAGCGGATCATCTAATTGATTTATTCCATGGCTGCGCAATCTCAAAAGTTTCCGATACAAATCCTCGCGGTTTGTCGTAATTACTCCACCTTCACCCGTTGTAACAGATTTAACAGGATGGAAGGAAAAAACAGTCATATCAGAGAATGCGCAATTTCCTACAGGCTGCCCATTTGAATAGCGACCGCCAAGGGCATGAGCTGCATCTTCAACTATTGCTACACCTCTAGCTCTGGCAACTTTGGAGAGTTCTTCCAACTCACAAGCGGAGCCAGCCATATGAACTGGAATTAAGGCCTTAATTGAATTGCCTTCGGAAATTTCTCGCAAAGCCTTGGTAATCGAAATATTTAGGGTTTCGGGGTCTATATCGATGAATCTTGGTTTTAGACCTGCATACAGCGCGGCATTTGATGAAGATAAAAAAGAGATCGGTGAAGTAGCAACTTCGGAATTAGGCTCTAGTTCAAGCGCTAAGAGTGCTAAATGTAAACCAGCCGTAGCACTCGAAACGGCGACCGCGTACTTTGCGCCAACCTTCTTCGCGACGGCCGATTCAAATTCTTGAATTTTGGGACCTTGAGTTAAGGATTTTCTCCAAACCTGCCACCCAACAACAAAGGCGTCACGCAGATTTGTGGATTGTTTACCGTAAGAGTTCAAACCAAAATCCCATGATCCTTTAAAACCTTTAAGAATGATTCATCTGTGTGCCAAACTTTGTTGTTGTCACTAGAGAATCTAAATCCTTCTTCAACTTGCTTACCGATTTTGCTATAGACGCCAGATTGCAATAATGCTGGGGATAGAATCGCAAAATGATCTTCAAATTCATATGTTGAGTGAGAGTCGTCTTCTGTGATCATCACTTCATGCAATTTTTCCCCGGGACGGATTCCAATTACTTTGGTCGGTACACCTGGGCAAACGACGCGTGCGACATCGGTAACTTTGAAACTAGGAATCTTAGGTACGAAAATTTCACCCCCATGCATGCGCTCTAAACTGTCCAATACAAACTGAACCCCATTTTCGATAGTCAGCCAGAATCGTGTCATGCGTTCATCAGTAATTGGAAGAAAACCCTCCTTGGCTTTATCAAGGAAAAAGGGAATGACGCTTCCGCGAGAACCTAGAACATTTCCATATCTAACACAGGCAAATCTAGTTTCGCGCGAGCCCGCAAGTATATTCCCTGCGACCATTAATTTGTCAGAACACAACTTTGTAGCCCCATAGAGGTTGGCAGGATTCGCTGCCTTATCAGTACTAAGAGCGACTACTTTCTTAATACCATTCGCTATCGCTGCATTGACGATGTTCTCCGCGCCAATTACGTTCGTCTTTATCGCTTCCATTGGGTTGTATTCGGATGCGGGAATCTGTTTCATCGCTGCCGCATGAACAATCACGTCAATGCCATCCGTAGCTTGGATTAACCTCTGATAATCTCTTACATCCCCTAAGAAGTATCTCAATTTTGGGGATGAAATCTTCTCAGCCATTTCAAACTGCTTTAATTCGTCGCGACTGAAAACCACAAGCTTTTTTATTTCATCGTCCCTTAGCAGGCGTTGGACAAATGCCTTTCCGAAAGAGCCAGTTCCTCCAGTGATCAGGACAGACTTCCCTTTTAGATAAGACATTTTTCCTCTTTCGTTCACGTACAGCGACAGGTTCTAACTATATTGCATTCTTCAGTTCAACTTCCATCATAGTTTTGATGGATGGGACCTGAATTTTAAGGGTGCTGGCAAGCATTGAGCTGTCAAGAGCCAGATAACTTGGTCGAGCCACGGTGCTACCGAGGCTTGCAACCGATCCAGAACGAACTAACGACTTGGCACTACCAAGTGCGCTGGCGACCAACCTCGCAAATTCAAATTTAGAAACGGTTTCACTTCCCGCCACATTAATCAGGCCACGAATCTCGCGCTTGGCAATCTCGGAGACAAGCATGGCTAAAGTTGATGCACCTAGTGGAGAAAAGTAGACATCTTCAAAACCAATTATATTCTCATTTTTAGAAAACTTGGAGACCAAGAAATCTAGCAAGGAGTGAGACCCATGACTCGTCAACCCAAAGAAGTTGGTCCGTATAACAGTGCTTGAATCGCTAAAATTCAAAACAAAATTTTCTCCAGCTAGTTTGGAATAGCCATATTGATTCACTGGAATCATAAATTCAGTTTCGCTTCGTGGGACTTTGTGTTCACTAGAGAAATGATCTGTGCTTATGTGAATTAATCGGGAATCATATTTTTGACTCAGAATTGCGAGGTGGTATGGAAGCGTTGCATTAAGTTGCCAAGCCGCTTCTGGCCTAGATTCGCAAGCTTCAACATTAGTTAGCCCGGCGCAGTTAATGACTAATTCAAAGTTACTATTAGAAAATAATTTTTCCAAATCAGGCAAACTTGTTATAGCCACATTTATAGATTTAACTCCCGGAATAGGAGCGTTTTTATGATGAGTACAGGTTAATTCGTATTGCCTAGACAAAACTTTTGAAACGCGAGATCCAAGAAGCCCTGTGGAACCAATTATCAGTGCCTTTTGCATAAATTCTCCGAACTTTGTTTGTTTTAGCTAACACTTCACGGACAATCATACGACTAGACTCAACCTATGAGAGATTATGAAGAGTTTTGCATTCTCATTCCAACTAGAAATCGCCCATTAGAAGTTCAAACGCTACTTACTTCTATTCAAGCAAGCAAAGTCAAGCCACTTCAAGTAATTGTTGTTTCGTCCGGAGAAGAAATCCTTCAGGTAGTCGAGAAATTCGCGTCAGATTTAGCGATAACTTACATCCATTCGGAGATTTCAGGGCAGATTAATCAGAAGAAATTGGGCCTATCGGCTATTAACCCTCGCGCCAAGTGGGTTGTTTTTTTGGATGACGACCTTTTGGTATATCCAGACTCATTTGAGCTAGCTTTTGGATGCATTTATGATTTTGAAAGAGATACCGGAAAAGATTTGGCGGGAGTTGGATTTAGACTCCCCGTTACATCTAGATTCAACAATGGCGGAAAATTTACTCGAATGGCAGCAAGATTATTCGGAATTGATAATCAACCGGCTGGTCACGTTTTAAGCAATGGACATGCGACCAGTTATCTTGAACAACAAGCAACGCTTGAAACCAGTTGGCTTAACGGTGCATCAATGTGGAGAGTAGAAAGTACTTTAACGTATGGCTCACATGGAGTTTCATCAAGCTATGCAGCCTGCGAGGATCTAATTTTTTCTTATCCCGTTGGGAAGTTAAAGTCACTAATTTATTGTCCAAATGCGAAATTGGATTTTCAAGTAAGTGAAAAAACTAACTTTGAAAGCCCATCCGTATACTTGGCTGCTCTATATTGGAGGTATTACTTTATTCTGGAGCATCAAGAATTTTCAATTTTCAGATTCAACCTTACTCAACTAGGACGTTTAATATTTGCAGTAAAGCAAAATTCAGGAGGCAGAATTAAATTTTTCGCAAAAGTAGCTCCTGCCACATTGCGAGTTGCTATTGATAGTTTGAATAAGAGACAACCAAGGAAATTCCTAGAGTCAATCTAGCGCCTTTGAATCAAGTTTGCTGTAGTAAGCCGCACCGATCTTAATAAGTTCATCGTTGTTTCGATTTTCCGAGTTTGATCTCAGCCCACGTAAATTCATGAAAAGCTCTTGGAATTCTGTCAGATTGCGGAAAACGGGTACTTCAAGCTTTGCAAAATACAATGGATTCAACCCTTGGTCTCCCGCAGGATTGAAGAACAGAGGATAAACACCGAAAGCCAATCCTTCAATGGCAACGGCGCTGCTCCGATAAATGCAGAAATGTGAATCTTTGAGGTCTTCCTCAAGTTGCCTATTTGAGAGGATCAGTTGTTTACCAAAATTCAAACGTGAAAGAACCTTTTCACTTTCTTTAGAAGACAAGGCGGGATGCACTCTCAAAATTAGTTTCAGCCCAAGGTCCATACCACTGAGCCCCTGAAATAGTTCAGTAAAGCGCTCTAGCGATTCTAAGGTACCTTCTGCCGCTCCGAGGATTGTGGTCGATTCATAGTTCTTTTGTTTTCTAGTTATCGGCCTCCATTTTGGTGAACCGAGTAAGCGAACTTCAGCCTTTAGGTTGAGAGACTTGAAATATTCTCTTGTGATTTCCCCAGATGCCAGAATCACATCCCCAGAATTAAATTTTAGTAGATTTTTCATCAGCCCAAATTGCTCGGGGACTATAGGCGCATGTTGAAAGGCCATCAATCGAATATCTGGATACTTCCTCTGAATTAAATCAATATATAACGCTTCGTAGGCATGTCCTTCAAGAGTGATCAGGAGTGTCTCAGGTTTGGTGGAAAATAACAGTAAGTCAAGTCTTTTTAAATTGACTTGATTTGCAACAGTTTGACGTGAGACCTGAGCAGAAGCTGCACAAATCAAAATTTTGCGCTCGACGAGCGAAAATCGAGGCGATGTTAAAGCCTCGCCTAGCATTTTAAGCGAAATAAGCAAGTTACTCTTTTGAAGAAATACCGTTTTCCAAAAACCAAGTGACTTGGTTGTGACAAGAACATTTTGCCGAAAATCACCTTTACTTAAAATGCGAATTATCCTTAAACGGCTGAGCAAAGTATTGTTATGATAAAAAATTATGTCATTACTCGAGGGAAGCTGATCAAAAAAAACATCAGGTCGTGATGGGTTCTGTGCATGTGTGTAATGACTCACAAATATTCTTTTGATTTGTGGGTATTCGGGAATGTTAAAACTTGAGGATTCTTTAGATTTTATTACTGCAATTGCAATAGATTTAAGTATTTCAAAGAAAATCCTCAAGAGCGCGGAGAAAGCGTCAAGTAGGATTTTGTATTTTGTTGGGCTCTCAAGATTTGAATAGCGCTTTAAGTTTTCATCTATCGGCTTGACCAATCTAAAATAGCTATTTGCTAGCGTTTTATCTTCACCAATTTCCTGTTGAATCTTGGTAAGGTGGAACTCAATTATTCGGGGGTCTAGCATTTATAAAATTTTCTTAAGCACTTCAACTTGTCGCTTGTCAGTTGATAAGACATCTGTGATGGTGTTTACATCCTCGGGAAGGTTTACGGATGGATAAGAGTAGGGAGTCATAATCGACTCTATTTTGTATCCGAGCTCAATAAACTTAAGCTGCTCAATCGACTCACATTTCTCAAGTGGAGTGGAATCCATCTTGGACATCAAGGTCAACGCCTGCCGAGATACGGCAAATAGCCCACAAATCTTAAAAACTAGATCCATTTGCACCCCCACTTCTGCAGTGAGAGGCGACTTTCGAAAGATGGATAATATTTCTGAATTTTTTCCAAGTAAGCATTTTACAACACTCTGATTTAGGAGTTCACTGTTTTCAACTAATGGCGTAACCACATTCCAAAAATCAACCTCGGGATGGTCTGTTATTGAAGAAATGATTGAATCGAGTTGTTCTGGAAGTACTAGAATTTCATCGCCTTGCAAGATCAGAAAATGCGTAAATTCGTAGTGCTCTGCGAATTCGTGGACACGACTAGTCCCGTTCAAATGTTCCTTTTGGGAGTAAGAAACAAGCCCGCCAAAGTTTTTCACAGTTGAAATAATTTGAGAATCACCCGATGCGACGAAGACCGGAATTCCATGTGAATTTAATTCACCTCTTCTTCGAACATGTTCAAGCATCGGTAATCCATTAAATGAAAGCAATGCTTTGTTAGGTAGTCTCTGTGAATCCATGCGAGCGGGGATAACGATTGCTATCTGTGGTGAGGCAAACTGATTAATTTGGCAAAACCCCACAGTCGACATTTATTGATTGGCCGGTAATCCCTGAAGCATCATCGCTCAGAAGGAAATACACTAAATTGGCAACCTCATCTGCAGTAGGTAACCTTCCGAGTGCAGTTTGTTGTTTTGCAAAAGTTTTTAAAAAGTCTTCAGTCTGACCTTTTCCAGGAGAATAGGTCTCTTTAAGTGCGTCAAGCAAGCCTGGTGTTTCTATCAAGACCGGGCAAACGGCATTCACGCGAATGCCACGCGGACCTAGTTCCTTAGCCAAGCTTTGAGTAAGCCCAGCAACTCCAAATTTAGATGCAACGTAAGCGCTGTTATTGGGAGTTCCCCGTTTTGCCGCAAGACTTGAAATATTGATTATGGATCCACCTGGCTTTAAGTTTTGAGCCGCCGCTTGCGACCCCCAAAAATATCCCATCAAATTTGTCTCAAGAATATTTGAAAGAAAAGAGGGTTCTACGCCTTCGATAGGCCGCCACTCGGAAAAACCTGCGTTATTAACAAATGCCTTCAATTGGCAGTTACTGGTATTAGCTAACTCCACCAGTTTTGAATGGTTATCTGGCTTCCTAACATCAATTTCACAATGTGTAATCAACCCATTCAGATGCTCTGGGATATCCGAAATAGGGGTACGCGAGCCAGAAATTACGTGAAACCCTTGATTCGCGAGTTTTAGGACGATCGCCCTTCCGATGCCTTTAGAGCCTCCGGTTACAACGACTGACTCATTCACTGGACACCCCATTGATTAGGCTCATTAGGTGAGTTTAGATTGTCATGGCAGAAAATCCACCGTCAACGATTAATTCACTCCCAGTAACAAAATTTGAGGCCGAAGATGCAAGAAATACCGCAGCCCCAACGAGTTCTTGAGGCTCGCCAAAGCGCCCCATTGGGGTGTGACTCAAAATGGCTGCCTCACGTTCTGGGGTGATGAAGTTTCTTCGGTTCCATTCAGTGGGGAAAAATCCAGGTCTTATTGCATTTACCCTAACTCCAGATTTCCCCCATTCGCGCCCCAAATTCTGAGTCAAATTTCGAATCCCAGCCTTTGCGGCAGAGTAGGCGAAAGCTTTAGACAATGCAGGGTCAGCAGAAGCAGAAGAGATGTTTATGATCGAACCTGACCCATTTTTTAACATGTGCTCACCAAAAATTTGGCATCCATACATGGTCGCAATCAATTGAGTTTGAAAGATAGAATTCCAGTCTTCACTTGAAATTTCTAGGAAGGGTTTCGGGCTATTTGTCCCAGCCCCATTAAGTGCAACCTCAACATTTCCAAAGGAGGATTGCACTTCAGATAGTAGATTTACTATGGACTCCTTGCTGGATGCATCGACTTCGAATGCCGCAGCAGAATTTGGAAAATCTAGATTGATTGAGTTGGTAACGGATTCTGCCTTCTCCAAACGTAAGTCACAAACGGCGACTAAAGCGCCTGCTTCTGCAAAGCCGCGCGCAAGGGCGGAACAAATATGCCCTCCCGCACCAATTACAACGGCGACTTTATTTTCGAGGGAGAAAATCTTCATTATTTGCTTCTATTCTGAGCTATCAGGGTTCCTGCATTTTCTGCCCAAGAATTAAGTATAAACAAATCTGAGGAGGCGATAATGAAGGTATAGCCCTTAGTTAGCGCAAGATCTATATTGGACTGTGAGAAATGAGATAGTTGGGTTCCGCAAGAGATGCCCGCTGCTCTACAAGCCTGAATGACCTTTCTTTCAGCATCTAACATTTTTGGATGTTGTGTTTCACCGGGCACTCCTAGCGACCCAGACATGTCATAGGGACCAATCATCACACCGTCAAGATCAACGTTTTGAAGAATGGACTCAATATTTTCGACCGCGGTAATGCTCTCAATCTGTGCAATGTAAATTGATTGAGAATTCCAGTCACGTAAATATTTATCAAAAGTTGACCCATAGCCGTGAGCTCGGTTTACTCCAAAACTTCTTTTACCTTGAGGAGGGAACTTGATGAGATCAATGACTCCCTGTGATGCTTGTGCATCATGAATTAGCGGCGCAATGATTCCATCTGCTCCTGAATCAAGAAGAGGCTTAATGTAGTCATTCGAATGTGAGACTGGACGAGGCAAGCACGGAACACCGGCACTCTGGCTTGCGGCGATAATTCTTTGTGCCTGTTCCAGTGAAATGGTTGTATGTTCCATATCAATTGCATGAAAATCAAAATCTTGTGCCGTAAAAATTTCCGTTATGGACGGGTGAGCAAATGACACCCATGATCCAAATACAAGTTCACGGGCTTTTAGTTTACTTTTTAATGATTTAATCACAGAACCGTTCTTATTTCTAGTTTAAGTTGTGGCGGTGGGCCAAGCCAATAAGTTTTCCTGAGCCGTCAACTACAGGTAGATCCCAAATTTCCTTCTCGGCCATGAGATTTGCCGCCTCTTCCGGTGATGCCGTCGAGGCAATAATGGCAGGCGTACGTGTTCCAAAATTGATTGCAGGAGTAATCAACAATTCAGGAAGTGGACTTTGATGATTAAGAAGAAGCCTTCGAAGGTCACCATCTGTCAAGACGCCGACTAGGTTTCCGTCAGTATTTACAATCAGTGCTATCCCCAGTCGATACTCGGTCATGCTGTCCAGCGCCCTTTTTAAAGTTGCATCTGCCTTGATTACGGGGACTTTACTTAGTGGCAAGACCCGGGACTCAACTAATTGATTATTCGACATTATCAGGACCATATTTCTCAAGTAATTCAAGTCTTAAATTATGCACTTCGATTGCTTGCCCAAGCACATGTTTTAAGTCCTTGATATTTAGTACCGTATTTGGATCGGATTTTGCATTTTTTGGGTCATTGTGAATTTCTGCAAAGATTGCATCAACACCGCATGCCGCCGCAGCACGCACCAGATATGGAATGTACTCGCGCTGGCCGCCAGAAATGTCGCCCATAGACGTCGGCATTTGAATTGAATGAGTTGCGTCATAACATACGGGATAGCCTGTTCGCGCCATTATTGGGAACGAGCGCATGTCATTAACCAACATGTTGTAACCGAAGAAAGTGCCACGATCTCCAAGTAAAACCTGGTTGCCGCCCGCAGCCTCAATTTTTTTCACAGAATTTGCCATATTCCAAGGACTCATGAATTGTCCCTTCTTCAAATGAATTGGTCTTCCAGTTTGTGCAGCAGCACGAAGAATGCTGGTTTGGCGACAGAGGTATGCAGGTACCTGAACCAGGTCACAAACCTCGCCAGTGGCTTTTGCCCAAGCGGGGTCGGAAAAATCAGAGGTAACAGGTATTCCATACTTATCCCTAATGTCTGAAAGTATTTGTAACCCATCCTCAATTCCACAACCATGGTAGCTGTCCGGAGAAGAACGACAATCCTTGTCGTAGCAAGATTTGTAAACCCAATCAACATTTAAATCTTCGCAAATTTCCCCAATTCGCTCTGCCATCATGAATGCGTGGGCACGATTTTCAATTGCGCAAGGGCCACCAATCAGTACGAGTTTGCCACCACCACCAATCTTGACTTTCTTGACATTTCCATATCCAATTTCGATTATTTTGGAAGTCATTGCCCCCCCTTTTTTGGTGGCTACCCGTTAGCCTGGCGAAGTGGATAGATTACCACCAACGTTCGCAATTAGTTGAAGAGTGGACTTGGTTTATAGACGATTTGCGAGATCCATGATATTCGAAACGTAACTAACGTTCTTAGACTCAATCAACTTGTCCAAGGTCAGATTTTTTGTCGCAGATTCCCCCAAAAAATGTCGCATTATCTCTTCGAACATTTCTTCTGCGGATTCAGCAAAAATTACTCCTTCAATCTTCTTTAAGTCACGCAGATGTAAGTAGCTTTCCAATGAGAATTTTGCGGTTGTTCTGTGAACTCCATCATCGCTGGAATCAATGACGGTTGGGATTCCGAGCAACATAGATTCAATAGCCATGCTTGTAGGTGTAGAGATAACAAGATCGGCAGCCATTATATTTTGAATGTGGCTTGCATCAATCGCAGGTATGGCACCGAAACCAGTCAAATCAGATTTGTGTTCAATAATTTTGACGTTTCTGGGTGTTGAAGTATCTTCATAAAACCTTGGTTGCCTTACGGGATGTGGCTTATAAAAAAATTCATACTGGCCAGCAATCGGAGCGTTGTCCATCAGAGAAATCAACTTGTTTAAAAGATTTCTCTCATTATGAGGAACCGAGAATCCAAGATACAAAATTTTGAACTTTTCCTTTACCCGGTTATTGAGACTTCCGGAATAATTATTTCTATAGGAATTAAACCGCGGTAAACCCGCTGCAATAATATGTGTGGGATCGAGTGATTGAATTTTTTCACCATGTTCAATACAAAATTGCCCCATAACGAATACATAATCTGGGCGTGAGATTAAAATAGATTTGGAAGTTAAGTTATCCCAATTCTCAATGCAAATTGCCGTAGTAATCTGTGATTGCCGAAGGAATTCTACAAATTCAAATATCCGGTCTTCAATAGCTGCGGATGGAAGCAAGACCATGTCAAACGAGCGGTCAAACTTTATTTTCGCGAATTTCTGATTGCTAAGTTTTTTAAACCGAGCCGCAAGACTTAACTCTAAAAACTTTCCCAAAGGTGCTACAAAGGCTAAAGTTTCAATCGGATGAGCTCCGACAAATCTAGTCATTCTCTTTAAGTTGTAAAAAACTGCATGGAAAATGCTGGTTTTCTTAGAAAGAATTTTCGGTAAAATTTTCAAGTCACCAAATATGAGTCTTTTCAGGCGAAAATCGAAAGAACTTGAAAGCTTCCTACGATTTATTAATGAAACTAACTGCAAAATGCTGGTAGTGCGTGAAGCTTTAAAATTTGGAAGTAATTCTAACTTTAATTCGAACCCAACTTTTTCAATTTTACTGAGCACTGCATCACTTGCATAAACTGTTAGGTCGGATTGTTTAGACAAATCAAAGAGATTCCCTGAGTCTATCCAAGATTTAGAATAGTCTGACATCAAAACCAGAGCTAATTTCTTCACAGTTGATTGCCTAAATTCCTTCCTTACAGAAGATCAAGTTTCTTTCCGAACTACCGGACAAACTCCGTCGTTTCGTCGAGTGATTTTCAAGAGAATCTAACTGCACATCAATCAAGTATCCAAATCGTTGCATAAATTCACAGACCTCACCGTAATTTTTGGTTGTGGCTTCGACTAGCAACCCCTCAATCACTCCGGACGCTAAAGATTTTGTTAAACCTTCTAGAATCTTCATTTCAAGCCCATCAACGTCAATTTTGACAACACATTTTTCAACTAAATTGCTTTCAATAATTAGGTCTCCTGTGAGACATTCGACCGGAACCCTGTTTTGGGAATTCCCATCATCTATCTTTTCTACAACCTGACCCCCACTTGCCCCAACTCGTAAATCCTCATAAAGAAAATCTGCCGCAATCTGGTGTGAATATAAAGGTTGGCTATAAAGAATCACATTAGCCCCGAAGCCATTCAAAGTCATATTTTGTTCTAGGGCTTTAAAGTTTAACGGCATAGGCTCTATTGCAATAACCCGACTAAAAATTCCCGTAGTTAAAGCGTAAAGACTGTAAACTCCAACATTAGCCCCTATATCAATGAAATCTAATTTGGGATTTCTTAACTGCCTAAAGCTTTCAGTCCAAACAATGGTTTCAGGTTCTTTTTCCCAAAAAGTGTCTGCCCGCCACTGACTAAGGGCACTTGTTTGCCCTATTTTAAATGGAATCTGTCGTTTCATTGAAGCCCGATGCTACCATTCATGAGTTACATTACTTTGAAAACAGCGTAGATTGGTGAATCGTGAGAGACCTTTTAATTGACGGAAAGCGTTACGACGATTCTTCCTTACCATTTGTCATTGCAGAGATTGGCCACAATCACCAAGGAAATTTAGAAACATGTTTACAGATGATTCGAGCAGCAGCTTATTCAGGTGCGTCAGCGGTAAAGCTCCAAAAACGCTCCAACCGAAAACTTTTCACAAAGGAGGCGTTTGACGCTCCGTACAACAGTGAAAATGCCTACGGATCAACCTATGGTCTACATCGCGAAGCGCTTGAATTTGGAGAAGCGGAGTACAAAGAATGTATTTTGGAAGCAAAAAGAAATAATATTTCCTTTTTTTCGACTGCTTTTGATTTCGAGAGCGTAGACTTTTTAATGAACCTTGGTGTGCCTGCCATTAAGATTGCAAGTGGTGATTTGAAATCAACTCCACTACTAAAGTACGCCTCGACACTTGGAGTACCATTGATTGTAAGCACGGGTGGTGCAGATACCTTAGATGTTGATAGAGCCTTTGAATTGTTGTCGAACGCTGGGGCTCAATTTTCAATTCTTCAATGCACTGCTGGTTACCCACCAAGATATGAAGAATTGAATTTAAGAGTAATTTCTACTTATAGAGACAGGTATCCCAATACGGTAATTGGATATTCGGGCCACGATAGTGGCATCGCTATGTCCTTAGTGGCATATGTCTTAGGAGCTAGAGTTATAGAAAAGCACTTTACATTGAACCGAGCCATGAAAGGCACTGACCACGCCTTTTCATTGGAACCTGGCGGTATGCGAAAGCTTGTCCGAGATCTTGAACGAGCCCAGGTTGCACTAGGAGATGGAGTCAAGAAAACATATGACTCTGAGGCAATTCCAGTACGAAAAATGGGAAAGATGATTGTGGCAGCAAAAGATATTTCCGCTGGAGAGACTGCAGACATGAGCATGTTTGAATTCAGGTCCCCAGCGAATGGATTACATCCCTATCATGTAGAGGGATTAATTGGTAAGAAATTTGCGAAACAAATTTCCAATGGAGACACAATTAGAATGGAAGATTTTGAATAGCAGCATACTGGAAGGCACGTACCTTGTTTTAGGCGCTGATGGGAACTTAGGGCCACATTGGGTTCAATCAATCATTTTGAATGGTGGTCATGTGATTGCCCTAGGGCTAAAATCTGGGTCGGATACCCGACTGCAATCTATTGCAAAAGTTTATCCAGGACATTTGAAAATCTATGACTACGATCTAAACACTTCAGATCCCTTTTTCCTAAAGTCCGAGATTGATTCTGTACTTGCAGGAGTTGTCCTAAATGCCGGCGTAGATGCATTGCCGGGTGCTGGGCACGCCCAAATCGAAGATTTTAGTGTTTACGAATGGGAAACCACTTTTAAAGTAAATCTTTTCGGAAATGTTGGTTTTTTGAATTTTATTCTAAAAAATTTTCAATTAGATGAAGCAAGCGTTGTCTTTATTGGGTCAATGTATTCTCAGGTTTCACCCCAAATAAATCTATATTCGCACTTTAATCAAGGCTTCGGTTCTATAAAAAACCCAGCCTATTCTGCTTCTAAGGCTGCGCTAGCAGGTGTGGTTCGCCAATACGGTACACATTTAGCTTCACGTGGAATTAGAGTCAATATGCTGTCACCTGGAGGAGTAATTGGAAATCAGGATGAAACATTTGTCGAAAAGTTCAAAGAAAAAACCCCAACAACTAGGATGATAAATCCAGAATCATTAGGTAGTCACCTTGTTTATTTGCTTAGTCCAATGTCAAGTTGCCTCATCGGACAAAATATCATTGTGGACGACGGCTATACAGTCTGGTAGCTATTATGACAATGACTGAAGCGGTTTCAAAGAATTCAATTTTTGCTGAATTGAAGCAAATATTTAACGCATCAGAAAAGAGAAAGTTAGTAGGGGCAACTTTTCTGCAATCCACATTGGCTATACTAGATTTAATTGGTGTTGCTCTAATTGGTGTTATCGGGGCCCTCTCGATATATGGTATCCAGTCAAAGACCGAATCTGGACGCGCAAGCAAAATTACAAGCTACCTAAATATCGAGAATTTTACATTTCAACACCAAGTTGCGATTCTAGGTGGTCTTGCAGCATTGATTTTAGTCATTAAAACTATTAGTTCGTTGATTTTAACTCGAAAAGTCTTAAATTTTGTAACAACTAAAGGAGCGCATATAACTCAAAACTTGTTACAAACAGTACTTCATAGACCCTCCTACTATTTGAATAAGTTCACTCAACAAGAAATTATTTATGGGTGCACAACTGGAGTCCAGAATTTAACAACTGGAATTATTGGTACTTCTTCAACTATATTTTCAGATTCCATTTTACTTCTTATAATGTTTTTGGGTCTTGCGGCAATCAATCCTGTTTTGGCAGTTTCTACACTCGTCGTTTTTGGGGCAGTAGGTATAGCAGTCCACATGGCTATGAGAAACAAGGCTTTTGCTCTCGGCACAAGGGAATCTCAACTCAATATACGCGGCAATGAATTAATTTGGGAAGCGCTCAATACATACAAGGAATCAATCGTTCGAAATACCCAATCACACTACGTATACGGAATTACAGAATTGAGACTTGGCGTCGCAAGCGCTATTACAAAAAAGAATCTAATGCCTTATATCAGCAAATATGTGATGGAAATAGCCATGGTTCTTGGTGGTTTAGTTCTAACCTCAATTCAATTTATTTTGTATGACGCAACAACGGCTATAGCCAGCCTGACACTTTTTTTGGCCGCGACAACCAGAATTGCCCCAGCAGTGCTTCGTATTCAGCAAGGCGTAATACAGATTAAGAATCTAATAGGAACAATTGAGATAACAACCTTCCTGTTAAATGGCCCTTCCCTAGAAATCTTTGAAATTAATGAAGCGCTATCTTTTACGCATAAAAATTTTGTTGGTTCTGTTGAAATAGAGTCCTTATCTTTTGGTTATGGAAAGAAAGAAGATTTTCAAATCAAAGAGCTGAATCTAGTTATCCCGTCTGGGTCACACGTCGCGATTGTGGGTCCCTCGGGTTCTGGCAAATCAACTCTTGTTGATCTGATTCTTGGCAGTCTAGAGCCTGATTCTGGGGAAATAAGAATTTCTGGAAAAAAACCAAAGCATTGTTTTTCTAAGTGGCCAGGTGCAACCGCGTATGTTCCACAAAAAGTCTCAATATCAAATTTGTCACTTAGGGAAAATGTTACTTTAGGTTATCCTGTCGATACTTTTTCTCAGTCACAGATTTTGGATGTCCTTGAAAAAACTGGATTAACCGAATTGGTCACCGGTCAAGCCGAAGGTCTTGACTATATTGCGGGCGATCATGGGTCCAAATTAAGCGGTGGACAACAGCAGCGGCTTGGCATCGCGCGCGCTTTGATTACAAACCCAAAACTATTAGTGCTAGACGAAGCCACAAGCTCGCTAGATGCGTCGACTGAAAATGATATTACGAGCACACTGTCTAAATTACGAGGCCAAACCACAATGATTACGATTGCACACAGATTGTCAACTGTAAAAAATTCAGACTTAGTGATTTATCTTGAAAAAGGAAAAATCATTGCTCTTGGTACTTTTGACCAAGTAAGGAGACAGGTACCCAATTTCGAGAAACAGGCGAATTTGATGGGTATTTCAGCTCAACATTAAATAGACCCATATTCTTCGATAACTTGTAAGAAGTCTCGCAACGTCCAATCAGCATCCAAAATAAAATTTGGTTTAAGTGCCTGCAATTCGTCATATGAATGTTGACCAGTTGGAACAGCAAGAACCGGCAAGTGAGAATGTCGAGCTGAAAGTATGTCTCTGGGGCTATCTCCAATAACTAATTTTCTTATCTCCGGATTGGCTTTAGCCGCAGATTCAATTATTGAGTCTCGATTCCATAGTTTAGCGGTCGCCACAAAGAATTCAGATTCCTCAAAGAATTCAAACAACCCAGCACTTTTTAATTTAATAATTGCACCGGCTAAAAAATTTCCACTTCCGATGGAATTTGATAGAAACTTTGAAGATTTAACAAATTTCATGGTTGGTAACACGTCCCCAAGAATCAAAGGTGGAGTCACAGATAAGATTTTTTGAAGTTTGGAAGAAAATGTATTTAAAATCATTTCTGCAAGTAAAAGATCTTCTTGAATTCCCGCATCTTTCATTAGTGATAGTGCAATTTCAAAATCTGTAAAGCCACTTAACTTCTTCTTCTCAATTTTTGCAGGGCATCCTGTGTGCTCTGTAAATGCTTCACAGAATGGATTAGCTCCAAGACCCCTTGTACTTAATAGAGTTCCATCAATGTCCCAAATCAGATTAATCAAGAACTTACTTCTTTCACAAAGCGTGCAATTCCATGAGCATCTAAATTGTGGAAAGCTAGTACTTCGTCGTTACGACCATTCTTTGGAAGGATTTCTAGGCCTAGTCGGAAAATATTCTTGGAATTTAGATGCTGCGCAAAAATATGGAAGTTTCCAATAGTTGGGAGGTGATTTTCCAACACTACAACATGTGAATACTGAGCTAATGATGCCAAAAACTCCTCGGTGGGTTTAGACCCTAAGAATGGATAACTGTAAACAGATAAATTCAACCCTTCATGAACTAACATTTCAGCAGCTTCTATTGTCTGGCTCAAAAGAGTGGTTCCACTTGTAATTACTGCTACAGCCTCTCCATCTCTCCTTAATGTTCCGTTTCCTGGCCCAAAGTATTTATTTTCACAAACCTCAGGGTTTCCAATACTATTTATGCGAATGTAAGTAGAGCGATCACTCGAGATAGAAAAATTTAAAGCCTTTTGTAATTCAACCGCACAACTCGGTTCGACCACGTCCACATTGGGCAGCGAGAGAAATATTCCAACATCGGTGACAGCTTGATGAGAGAAACCTGGAGCGGCAGGAACAATCCCCGCCAGGAAGCCGCAATATATAATGCGTGTTTTTTCAGTAAGGTTATTAAAAATTTGCTCCGTTGGTCGCATACTGAGAAATGTTGCGAAACTATGTACGATCGGAATGCGTCCACCCAAGGCTAGAGTGCCGGCCATAGACACCATGTCTTGTTCCGCAATCCCCGCTTGTATGTAGCGAAGAGGATACTTCTCCCGTGCGAGGTAAGTTCCGGTGTCGTAGCTTAAATCGGCATCCATTAAGACAATGTCTTGATTCTCTGTCATTGCCTGATGCAATATCGTGCTCCAATGAGTCACAAGTGATTTGGGTCGGAACTTAGGCTTGTCATCATCTTCAAAATTTAGAATTGGTGCGCTGTTAATTCTTTTAAAAGGCGGTACGACGCTTTCCATTCTTGCAAGAATTTCTTCTACTGAATTTTGATAATTTGCATCATCCAAGGAACCAGAGTGAAATTTGTAGAATTTTCCTTCTGGCCTAAAAGCCATCATACTGTTAATTCCAGCACCCTTAATCGTCTTTGCAAAGATAAATGTTGGCTTCGTTTGTCTTCTTTGAACTACTGATTTCAAATCCTTTAGTTCATGCCCATTGCATTCCAAATAAATCCAACCGCAGCCCTCAACTCTTGACTTAAGGTCGCCGAGAGGGGAAGTTTTTGAGATCCAAGTATCGGATTGAATTCCATTTCCATCAACAATGACTGTGAGTTCATTTAAATTATCTCTTGCTGCACCTGGCATGGATTCCCAAATCTGCCCCTCTTGAAGTTCTCCATCACCAAGGAGCACAATAACTCTTGAATCCTTCTTCTCAATTCTGTAGGAATATATAAATCCTTTGGCTTTGGAGATACCCATCCCCAATGAGCCGGTATTAGTCGGAATTCCAGGGGTGTCTATTTCTGGGTGTCCAGGTAGTCCGCCCAATCTCCTAAGTTGAAACAGTTCTTCATCTTTTAACTCTCCATCCGCGTGCATCGCAGCATAAATGGCGGGTGCATCGTGGCCCTTTGAGCTAAAAAATACGGTTTCTAAATTTGGTTCCTTCTGATTCCATTGTAAGAGCAAATTTCTTACTACAAGAATTGTCTCAATAGAGCTAAAGGAAGTACCTATATGACCACTTCCTGCCGACTTGATGGATGACAGAATATTGAGCCGTGCGGCATATGAGATTTGCAAGAACTTCTCATCAAAATTTTCTAACCACTTCACAATATTTTTAGAGGGGAAAAACGCCAAATCCAACCCTGACGCAAGTTGATACTTTGATGGTACCAATTCAGTAGAAGTCACTCCGGAAGTCTAACTTTTCCCGTGGAAATCAGAAACTCAAGAAATTGAAAATCCAGCTCTGAATTCACATCTAACCCTTCATAACCCGGCATAAAAAAAGCCAATACTGTCTTTCCGGAAATTGAGTTAGAAGCCCTAACAGACGAGACGGTTGTAATTTCAAGACTGGCATTCTGGACAAAGAGTTTTTCCAGAGATTGAGTGGGTCTACTATGTGTCGGTATCAGGAACTCGCCTTGGTTCAAATAAGGTCTTGCTAGATTGTTCTCGTCGACTCTCCACATCTTTCCCGGATGCTCCGAGACTTGTTGGAGAGCTCTTAATGAGTCAATCTGATTTGAATTTTCGAATTGTTGGCTTGCCGCCTGAATGGTCGCGGCTGAACGCAGCGGACTAGTCGGTCGCAAGATAAAAAGTTTATCCGTATCGTTGACATCTTCTATTAGATTATCAATAGCATGATTAACCCAGTCGATATCTGGACTCAGATCAGAGGCAAAATTTGGAGGTCGAAGCGCGGTTGGTTTAATCCCAAACCGCATGGCTATGTTCATGTATTCTTCTGAATCTGTAGAGACAATAATTTGTTTGAATATTCCAGAACTCTGGGCAGCCAAAATCGAGTACGCGATTGTCGGTTTCCCGTCAAGGAGCCGTATGTTCTTTCCGGGAGTCCTTTTACTCCCCGATCTTGCAGGGATCAAAGCAATGGATCTTGGATTAGACATTTTAGTTCCGAAATACGGTTGTAACTTTTAGTGTGGAATATTGTTGTACGGATTCAATTCCTGCATCGTGGGTTCCATTTCCGGATGCTTTTTGACCACCGAATGGAAAATTAAACTCAGATCCATATGTGGGACCATTCACGTTCACTAGCCCACAAGTTAGTCCCTCAGAAAATCTTGAGGCTAATTCTGGGTCACGGGTCCATACCGCAGCTGTTAGCCCATAAGGAGTGCCATTTGCAATTCGAAGAGCTTCTTGCTCATCTTCAAAACGATAAAACCTCACAGCTGGACCAAAAATTTCTTTCTGAGAGACTTCTACCTCAGGATCGAGATTATGTATTAGAGCAGGCAAAACTGAACATGAACTCCAACCTGAGCCTTTAATTCCGATACGTTCGACTCGGGCACCAAAACTTTCGCACTCAGCAAGGTAATCCTCAAATGCCT